>Ga0183095_10098_pt2 | contig 182769 bp, 143 predicted proteins | sample BioMet4_FD_130346 | JGI IMG/M metagenome (GOLD analysis project Ga0183095, IMG submission 130346) | Microbial communities from bioreactor (seeded with sewage sludge) at LBNL, California, USA - Biofuel metagenome 4 (v2) (version 3) | ecosystem: Engineered > Bioreactor > Anaerobic > Unclassified ...
TTGTAAGGCAGATGCTCTAAACCAGCTGAGCTAAACGCCCAATCACTTTTGTTTTTAAAAGCGTGGCAAAGGTAGCAGTATTTTTTATATCAACCAAACTTATCGGAATTATTTTTTTGAATTTTTCAAAATTCTCTCCTCGCTTAAGTATTCTTATAATTTTTCTACTATTTATTGATAATAAAACGATATAAAAGCATTAATTTTGCAGTCTTAATTAGGATAAACGAATGAACTTGGACAAATTAACTGCTGTGTCACCTATTGATGGCCGTTATAGAGACAAAACGAAACTTTTGGCTGATTACTTCTCTGAATATGCTTTAATGCGGTATCGCGTAAAAGTTGAAATAGAATATTTTATCTTTTTATGTGAGATTCCGCTCCCGCAATTGAAAGATATCGATCATGCTTTGTTTTCTCAGTTCCGTGCCATTTATCTGGAGTTCTCAGAAAATGATGCTCAGCGTATTAAGGATATAGAGAGCATCACTAATCACGACGTAAAGGCTGTTGAATACTTCTTGAAAGAGAAGTTTGATGCTATCGGAGGATTGGAAAAGTACAAAGAGTTTATTCATTTTGGCCTAACTTCACAGGATATTAATAATACATCTGTTCCGCTTTCTGTAAAGGATGCGCTTCATAATGTCTTTTATCCTCTAATCAGTGAGCTGATAGACCAACTCCGTACTTATGCTGAGAGGTGGGCAGATATTCCTATGCTAGCTCGTACACATGGACAACCTGCTTCACCAACTCGTTTGGGGAAGGAGATACAAGTCTTCGTATATCGTTTGGAACGTCAGCTGGCTTCTTTGAAAGCATGTCCTATTACAGCTAAATTCGGTGGTGCAACCGGTAATTTTAATGCTCATCATGTTGCTTATCCTTCGTATGATTGGAAGTCACTTGCCAATCAATTTGTTTCTGAAAGATTAGGACTGGAACGTGAAGAATTTACTACTCAGATATCGAATTACGATAATCTTTCTGCTGTCTTCGATGCGATGCGTCGTATCAATGTCATTATGATCGATATGGATCGTGATTTTTGGATGTATGTTTCTTTGGAGTACTTTAAACAGCAGATTAAGGCTGGTGAAGTAGGCTCGAGTGCAATGCCTCATAAAGTAAATCCTATAGATTTCGAGAATTCAGAAGGTAATCTGGGATTGGCTAATGCTATTTTGGAACATTTGGCGGAGAAACTGCCTGTTTCCAGATTGCAACGCGATTTAACGGATTCGACGGTATTGAGAAACATCGGCGTTCCTTTCGGTCATTCAGTGATAGCCATACATAGTTCTTTGAAAGGACTACGGAAACTTCTGTTGAACGAAGAAGTGATAAATAGAGATTTAGATAATTGTTGGAGTGTTGTCGCTGAGGCAATACAAACTATATTGCGCCGTGAGGCATATCCTCATCCTTATGAAGCATTGAAAGCTTTGACGAGGACTAACCATGTAATAACGAAAGAATCGATAGAGAATTTTATAGAAGAATTGGACGTTAACGAAAATATTAAAAAAGAATTAAGAGCAATTACGCCTCATTCCTATACTGGAATTTAGAGGCTTTTACATTAAAAAAGAGAGATTTATTTAGACCGTGAGGTCAATGTTTAATTTTTATTCGAATAAAAGATGGATACTAAAAATGAAAATGAAGAATGGCAGAATGAAATTCACAAGAGTGAAGATGATGCCGACCGTGATGGCAACAAACTAAGTAGCGAGAATCTCGACGAAATCAATCGTTCCTCGTACAGTCAAAATTCAATGAATCGTCCGCACCGCCCTCGTATCAATACAGGAAATCGGAACGGCAGTTATCGTGTACATTTTAATGCGGATGAGGAAGGATCTTCACGTCCTTATCGTCCTCGTTTTAACTCAGGAAATCAAGATAATGGTGGTTATCGCCCTCGTTATAACAATGAGGAGGGAGGTCCTTCGCGTCCTTCTTATCGTCCCCGTTACAACAACAACGATGAGAATGGTGGTCAGCGTCCTTATCGTCCTCGTTTCAACTCTAATAGGGATAACAATGGTGGAGGCTATCGTCCCCGCTACAATAACAACGATGAAAATGGTGGCCCGCGTCCTTACCGTCCTCGTTACAATAACAATGATGAAGGTAATGGAGGTTATCGTCCCCGTTACAATAATAATGATGAGAATGGAGGCTCTCGTCCTCGTTATAATAACAACGATGAAAATGGTCAGCGCCCTTATCGTCCTCGCTATAATAACGATGACAACGGAGGTCAGCGTCCTTATCGCCCACGTTTCAATCAGAATAATCGTCAGCAGGGCGGCTATCGTCCCCGTTCAAACGATTTTAATCCTAACTCTAAGTACAGCGTTAAGAAACAGATTGAATATAAAGAACTGAATTACGATCCTAACGAACCGATCCGTTTGAATAAGTACTTGGCAAATGCGGGAGTATGCTCTCGTCGTGAAGCTGATGAATTTATCCAGTCGGGCGTCGTTTCTGTAAACGGAACTGTTGTTACAGAATTAGGAACCAAGGTTAAACGTTCTGATGAGGTGAAATTCCGTGATCAGATAGTAAAGATAGAGCGCAAGATTTATGTTTTGTTGAATAAGCCTAAAGATTGTGTGACTACATCTGATGATCCTCAGGAACGCCATACAGTGATGGAATTAGTAAAAGATGCTTGTCAGGAAAGAATCTATCCGGTAGGTCGTTTGGACAGAAATACAACGGGTGTTCTTCTGCTAACTAACGATGGCGATTTAGCATCGAAATTGACGCATCCTAAATACTTAAAAAAGAAAATATATCAGGTCACTTTGGATAAGAATGTGACTCGTGCCGATTTAGATAGTATTGTTTCCGGTATAACATTGGATGATGGCGAAATTCATGCCGATGCTGTAGAATATATTGGCGAGGATAGAAAGAACGAAGTAGGTATCGAAATCCATTCTGGCAAGAACAGAATCGTTCGTCGTATCTTTGAATCGCTCGGTTATCGTGTTCTCAGACTCGACCGTGTATTTTTCGCAGGACTTACCAAGAAGGGCCTACGCCGTGGTGAATGGAGATATCTTACAGAAAAGGAATTGGATTTCTTGCGCATGGGGTCTTTTGAATAAAATAAATAGTAAAATGGAGAAAATAAGTAGAACAAAAATCGTAGATTTAATTAAACGCGAAGATTTTGGAGCAACTGTGAATGTAAAAGGGTGGGTGAGAACTCGCCGTGGTAGTAAAAAAGTAGCTTTTATTGCATTGAATGATGGTTCTACGATTTATAATATTCAGATTGTTGCCGATCCTGCAGCTTTCGATGAAGAACTTTTCAAACAAATTACGACGGGTGCCTGCCTGAGTGTAAACGGCAAGATGGTCCAGTCGGTTGGTTCCGGTCAGAAGGTCGAGATACAGGCACAAGAGATTGAAGTGTTAGGGCCTTGCGACAGTACCTATCCTTTGCAGAAAAAAGGTCATACATTGGAGTTCTTGCGTGAGAAAGCACATCTGCGCCTTCGTACCAATACTTTTGGAGCAGTCTTCCGTGTCCGTAACCAGATGGCTTTTGCCGTCCATACATTTTTTCAGCAGAAAGGGTTCATATATTTCAATACGCCTATCATTACGGGTTCTGATTGTGAGGGTGCAGGAGAAATGTTCCAGGTCACTACGAAGAATCTGTACGATTTGAAGAAAGACGAGAAAGGCTCAATTATATACGACGATGATTTCTTTGGCAAAATGGCCAGTCTTACTGTATCCGGACAGCTGGAAGGTGAACTTGGCGCAACAGCCCTAGGAGCTATTTATACTTTCGGCCCGACTTTCCGTGCCGAGAATTCGAATACTCCTCGTCATTTGGCTGAATTCTGGATGATTGAGCCTGAAGTTGCCTTTATAGAGATTCAGGAAGATATGGATTTGGCAGAAGAATTCATCAAGTTCTGTGTAAAATGGGCACTTGATCATTGTGCCGACGACTTGAAATTCCTGAATGAGATGTATGATAACGAACTTATTTCTCGTTTGCAGGGTGTCTTGCAGGAAGATTTCGTTCGTCTTCCTTATACTGAGGGTGTGAAAATATTGGAAGAAGCTGTAAAAGGCGGACATCAATTCGAATACCCTGTATTCTGGGGAATGGATTTGGCATCAGAGCATGAACGCTTTCTCGTAGAAGAGCATTTTAAGCGCCCAGTGATATTGACAGATTATCCGAAGGAGATAAAAGCTTTCTATATGCGGATGAATGACGATGGCAAGACAGTACGGGCAATGGATGTTCTTTTCCCAAAAATAGGAGAGATTATCGGCGGTTCGGAACGTGAAGCCGATTACGACAAACTATTGGCGGTTATTAAAGAACGCAATATTCCGATGAAGGATATGTGGTGGTACTTAGATACTCGTAAATTCGGTAGCTGTCCACACGCTGGATTCGGCTTGGGATTTGAAAGGCTTATCCTTTTCGTTACGGGTATGGCTAATATCCGCGACGTGATACCTTTCCCTCGTACACCGAAGAACGCAGAATTTTAATTCTGGTCTATTTATAAGTTATTGCTACAGGTTATACAGACAAAATGCAGATGAAGAAGTATCATTTGCAAGTCTGTATAATCTGTATGCTTTTTTTATTAATGTAAGATTAAAAAAAGACTGATTAAGTTTGCCAGTTAAAAAGAAAAGCAGTAATTTTGCAAGCCGATTATTATCTTTTATAGATAAATTAATAGTTCATAGAGTTTTAACTCGTTTTTTGGCCGAAGCGGTTAAGATGAAGTGAATAGTAGTAACAATTAAAAATTAATTAAGAGTGGATACTTTAAGTTACAAGACCATTTCTGCAAACAGTGAGACCGTTACCAAAGAGTGGGTTGTTGTTGATGCAACAGACCAAATCTTAGGCCGCTTGGGCTCCAAAGTTGCTAAATTGTTGAGGGGAAAATACAAACCGAACTTTACTCCTCATGTAGACTGTGGTGATAATGTGATTATCATCAACGCATCTAAAGTGAAATTGACCGGTAATAAGTGGAACGACAGAGTTTATCTGAGATTCTCAGGCTATCCTGGTGGACAAGCTGAATATACTCCGGCAAGTTTGATGAAAAAGCCTAAAGGCGAAGAAAGATTACTTAAAAAAGTAGTCAGAGGTATGCTTCCCAAAAATAAATTGGGTGACAAGCTGATTACTAATTTGTATGTTTTTGCTGGTAGCGAGCATGATAAAGATGCGCAGAAGCCTAAGACAATTGATATAAATTTACTAAAATAAGGAGATATAATGGAAGTAGTAAATGCATTAGGAAGACGTAAAAGTGCTGTAGCACGTATCTTCGTTAAAGAGGGTTCCGGTAATATCACTATCAATAATAGAGATTTAACTGAATACTTTCCTTCAACAATCATGCAATATGTGGTTAAACAGCCATTGAATAAATTAAACGTTGCAGAGAAATACGATATCAAAGTGAATCTAGTAGGTGGCGGTTTTACCGGCCAGTCTCAAGCTCTTCGTTTAGCTATCGCTCGTGCATTGGTTAAAATCAATGCTGATGATAAAGCCGCACTTCGTTCAGAAGGTTTCATGACACGTGATCCACGTGCTGTTGAACGTAAGAAACCAGGCCGTCCAAAGGCACGTCGTAGATTCCAGTTCAGTAAACGTTAAGATTTGCTCGAGCATGGTTTAGTATCTAAACTACCGGGACTCTGGAATATGGCTACCTGGCAGTTGGTTTAATAACAAAAAAGAAAGTAAACAAATTAATAAAAAGAAAAATGTCAAGAACAAATTTTGATACATTATTGGAAGCAGGTTGTCATTTCGGACACCTCAAGAGAAAATGGAATCCATTGATGGCTCCTTATATCTTCATGGAACGTAATGGTATTCATATTATAGATCTTCATAAGACTGTTGCAAAGGTTGACGAAGCTGCTGAAGCTTTGAAACAAATTGCTAAGTCTGGTAAGAAGGTCCTGTTTGTTGCTACAAAGAAACAGGCAAAGCAATTGGTTGCTGACAAAGCAGTATCTGTTGGTATGCCTTATGTAATCGAGCGTTGGCCGGGTGGTATGTTGACGAACTTCCCGACAATCCGTAAAGCTGTTAAGAAAATGGCCACTATCGACAAACTGAAAAGCGATGGTACTTACAGCAACCTCTCTAAGAGAGAAAATCTTCAAATAGATCGTCAGCGTGCTAAATTGGATAAGAACCTTGGTTCTATCGCTGATCTTTCTCGTCTGCCGTCTGCTCTTTTTGTTGTCGACGTGATGAAAGAGAATATCGCTGTCCGTGAGGCTAAACGTTTGGGTATCCCTGTATTCGGTATCGTTGATACTAATTCAGATCCTGAAAATATTGATTTCGTTATCCCAGCTAACGACGATGCTACAAAATCTATCGAAGCTATCCTTAATCCTTGCTGTGCTGCTATTGCCGAAGGTCTTGAGGAACGTAAGGCTGAGAAGATTGATATGGAAGCTGCCGGTGAGGCTAAGGCTGCTGCTAACGCTAAGAAGAGTGTAAGAGCTAGAATTGATAAGAAAGACAATGCTGCTATCAATGAGGCTAAACGCGCTGCTGTAGCTAAAGATGACGAAGAATAAATTATAAACCTTTAAAAGAAAGATATTATGGCTGTTACAATGGCTGATATTGTCCATCTGCGTAAAATGACTGGTGCTGGTATGATGGATTGCAAAAATGCACTAACCGAGGCTGACAATGATTTCGATAAAGCAATGGAAATTATCCGCAAGAAAGGTCAAGCTGTTGCTGCAAAACGTTCTGATCGCGATGCATCAGAGGGTTGTGTGATGGCTAAAGCAGAAGGTAACTATGCTGCTATGATCGCTTTGAAATGCGAGACAGATTTCGTTGCTAAAAATGCCGACTTCATCAAGTTGACAACTGAGATCTTGGATGCTGCGATGAAAGCTAAAGCAAGTGATTTAGACGCTGTAAAGGCTCTTCCTTTTGGAAAAGGTACCATAGCTGATGCTGTTACCGACCGTAGCGGTATTACCGGTGAGAAGATGGAACTCGACGGATTTTCTTTTGTAGAAGGTCCTACCGTATGTGCTTATATCCACCCGGGAAATAAATTGGCTACTTTGGTTGCTTTGAACCAAGAAGGTAAAGAACATCAGGCTCACGAGGTAGGCATGCAGATTGCTGCTATGAATCCTATTTCTGTTGATCCGTCTTCTATTCCTGCTGATGTATTGGCACGTGAGAAAGAAATCGCTGCTGATAAAGCTCGCGAAGAAGGCAAACCTGAGAAGTTGATCGAGAATATTGTCAATGGTCGTATCAGCAAATTCTATAAAGAGGCTTGCCTCTTGCAACAAGAATTTGTAATGAATGATGCAAAAGAGAGCGTTGCTAAATATTTGGATAGTGAGAGCAAGGGTTTGACAGTTACAACTTTCAAACGTTTCTCTTTGAATGCTGAATAAGTAATTCTTATTATATGGTTAAAGGGGCTATATCGTTAGATATAGCCCTTTTTATTTATCCTCTACTATTATGAATTTCTCTTGCTCTGAAGTGAATGGAGTATATCCTTTGATGTCTGTTTTCCTGATTCGAAATCGAAACAATCTACAATAATATCGTAGTTGTTGTTCGACAGGTGAGGGGCCAATAGTTTTAGTGCCTTTACCTTATCATCATCAAAGGTGAATAGTTTAAGCAGTTTTGCACATTCGTTGCAACTTATCGAAGCATCGTGCAGATTGCTGTTCAGCACTTTCTGTCGTTCATTGCTTCCGATAGCATTATTGACGTTATTATACAATTCATTGAAATATACATCACCAGGGTTCACCATCGTCGGATGCCCCCTTAACGGTAATAAATCAGCAGATTTATCATAGGAGTCGAGACTGGATACTCTTCCGTCTACAAAGTCGATAATTACTGTACGATCATCGACTATCGTTACATATTCCCACTCCTCAACATTCGAGCGGAATCTCCGCATGTCGGGTTTCCCTACTGCAGATATCACTTCTTGTTGAGTCATTCCTTGGTGAATTTTAAAAGCATTGCTGCTACTCCAAAACATGGTACCGCAACTTGTTGTCAATAACAAAAAGAATAGCGGAATTAATTTTATTAGTTTCATAGTTCGTTAGTTTTATAATTCTTTATAAAGGTAGTTTGAGATATCTATCTATCGTAGTAGTTTTCTCTAAAATGCTTTGGGGATATTCCTAATAATAATAGGGGAAAAAGAAAGGGGTGTGTCTCAGTGGCACACCCCTTTTATCTTATAATGCGAGTTCATATATCTTTCGAGTCTCTATAGATGACAATTTCATATAGGAACCAACCAACCCACCTTTGTTCTCATGAAGTTTGCTGACCAGCAGGTCGATGTCGGGCTTGTCGATGCCCAACTCTTTAAAAGTGATAGGTAATCCTAGAGAGTGCCAAAACTCTTTCAGTCGACGGACCCCTTCTAAAGCCACTGCTTCCTTGTCGTCACTTTCAGGAACATTCCAAACACGGACAGCAAACTGATACGGTTTGTGCACGTTGTGCTTGCACATATAGGTAAGCCATGCAGGGAATATAACAGAAAGGCCTTCCCCGTGGGTTACGTTATACACGGCACTGACCTCATGTTCCATGAAGTGAGAGCACCAACATTCCTGCATACCGAATGCAGAAGTCCAGTTGTGTGCCACCATTCCTGCCCACATGATGTTTGCACGGGCATCGTAATCTTTCGGATTCTTCAGTATCTTCGGCGCTTCTTCAATAATAGCTTTATACAGGCCTTCACAGATGCGGTCGCCGGTTTCAATTTCAGTTGTATTCGTAAAGTAGCGTTCACTGATATGAACCATCATATCACAAATACCTGCTACCGTCTGCTTATTCGGCAAAGTATAGGTAAGTTCCGGATTCATGATAGAGAATGCCGGACGTAGATGTTCAGGAGCACGGAGGCTGATTTTGTGCAGACCATCCGTCTTTGTGATGACCGAATTGCCCGAGCCTTCACTCCCTGCAGCAGGAATAGTGAGCACTACACCCACAGGCAGTGCTTTTTCCACTTTCGCCTTGTTGCAATAGAAATCCCAGAAGTCGCCATCATAAACAGCTCCGGCTGCAATAGCTTTCGCCGCATCGATAACAGAACCGCCGCCGACAGCCAGCAGAAAGTCGATATGATTATCATGTACCGTATCGATGCCCTTATATACTTCCGTGTCGACAGGATTAGGCTGTATGCCACCCATTTCTAGAAAGTCGATGTGTTCTTTCTGTAAAGCATCTTCCACCCGTTGGAGCAATCCGCTGCGAACAACAGAACCTCCACCATATACAACCAATACTTTTTTAGCCCCGTACTTGTGGCATAGCTCACCTACTTGTTGTTCTGTTTGTTTGCCGAACACGAACTCGGTGTAGCTCTTAAAAGAAAAGTTGTTCATCTGGCTCGGTTATTTAGAAAGGCACTCTTTGATAAAGGCTTTCATCTCTGGAATACATTGCTCAGCACTTTGCAACAACTTAAATTGTGCCTTTGTGCGAACCAGGTTATGTTCAGGATATTTAATCTTATAATAAGTATCACCGTTGATATAGTCGGCCAAGAAACGTACACATTGCATGTAAGGGAAGAGGGTAGCTGCATAAGGCAGATTCTCTATCTCAATAGGAGTCAGGAAAGATTTGGCACTTTCCAGATAACCCTTTGTGAAGGCCTTGAAGATTTCCATGTTGAAGTTCACGTTGTTCAAGTCTTTGTCGTCCTCATCACCCGTATTCGCTGCGGTACGCAGGAAGTCGCCGTAATCGGAGAAGATAAAGCTAGGCATAACAGTGTCCAAGTCGATTACACAAAGCACCTTTCCGTCCTCGTCGAACATCATGTTGTTCACCTTTGTATCACAATGACAAATACGTTTCGGCAGTTTGCCTTCCCGATATAACCGTTCGGCCTTGCACATCTCTTCCGCGCGCTTCTCTATCTCATCTAGATAATATTTTACCTCAGCAACTCTTCCTGCAGCATTATTGGCAACGGCCTCGTGCAATTGTTTCAGGCGGAATTCCATATTGTGGAAATCAGGAATCGTCTCACCCAACTTATCAGGAATGTCAGCTAACTTGGATTGGAAATCACCGAATGCCACACCTGCATAATAAGAATATTCTGGATTGACGGCCTCGTAAGTCTTAGCGCGAGGAATAAATACAGAGATACGCCAATAGCTTTCACCATCGAACCAATAGGTCTTGCCATCGACTGTCTCAATAAACCGAAGCACTTTCCTGTCGATATCATCTTCACCTGCAGCTTCCAGTTTACGGCGGATATGATTGGTTACTGCCATAATATTCGACTGCAGCATGTCTACATCTTGGAATATCGCGTTGTTGATGCGTTGCAGAACATAGTCGGGAGCATCATTCTCATTAGTAGTTACTTTGTAAGTATCGTTAATAAGCCCTGTTCCCAGCGGTTTAACTTCTTTTACTGTACCTTCGATTTTGAATTTTGATACGATGTCTTTTAAGTTATTCATGACGTTATTTATTAATTTGTTTCTTGTTCTTCTTGATGTTATTTACCTTAATATTATCGAACCCTTCTCCATAAACACCGATGACAGCACTTTGCGAGACAAATGCATTAGGGTCTGTTTCCTTTATCAATCGGAAGATGACAGGCGATTCTCTTTTCTTTGCCAAGACGAAGAGCATTTTCACCTCTTTCCCCGAATAAAACCCCGTAGCATTAATGACAGTAACTCCTCTGCGCGGGTCTTCATTGATCCGATGACCTATCTCCTCATATTTGCTCGATATGATGAAGAACTGCACAGACTGTCGTGCGCTGTTTACTACTTGGTCGACAACAAATGCACAAATATATAAAGTTACGTAGCCATATACTACTTTTTCCCAATCTTTTAATACTAAATAACTAGAAGTAATAATTATCAAGTCGCAGATGAGAATGACTCTGCCAAGAGTGATGTCGCGATACTTATTGACGATGGCAGCGATAATATCAGTGCCTCCCGTACTGCCGTTCGACGATAATGCCAGTCCTACGCCCGTACCGCAGAAAGAAGCGCCGATGACACTTGCCATGAAAGGCTGATTGTGCAGCAGCATGAAGCCTGTTGTCAACGTTCTCATAATCCATACAAAAAGGGTTAGCGTACAAACTCCGAAGATGGTCTTGATGCAGAACTTAAATCCTAAAATCTTGAGGGCGAGGATGAGCAGGAAGAAGTTGATGATGAAATAGGTGTAATGTACAGGAATGCCCGTTGCCCAATATACGATGGACGATATTCCTGGCACTCCTCCGGTAGTGATGTTATTTGGCAGCAAGAAAATAGTCCACCCTACACAATAACATAACATACCCAACGCAATCGTCATATAATCTTTCAACTCATGCCTGATTGACTTTCTTGATATATTGAAAACAGATGTTTCCATTCAGATATGGTATCTTTTAAGGTCGTTTTAATCGTTAACTTTTGGTCTTTTGTTTACCCGACACAAAGATAATCTTTTTCAAAGAAAAATGAATCAATAACAAAATCTTATTCATTTAATTTAGTGGGATGTTTTTACTCGTATCGTTTGATAAAAAATACATTTTGTCTATATTTGTACGGCTCAATATATAGAGTAGATGAAGAAAATAGTATTTCTGTTTTGGTTATTGATGGGAAGTGTCTCCTTTACATGGGCGCAAGATGTTGCCGTGACAGTCAGTAATCATTCTCGGCTTCAGTTTGAAAGGCAGACGGTAGAGCTGCCTGTCTGCGGGAAGCTTCCGCAGTTGGGAAAACAGATTGTTGTTCTCTCTCACGGCGAGCAGATACCTTATCAGTTTACCTACGACGGCAAACTTATCTTCCAGGTTTCCGTTCCTCCTCATCAAAGTGAGCGGATTATCATCCGCAAAGGAGTTCCGAATGATTTTACCGTGATGGCGACAGGTCGATTACATCCCGAAAGAGTAGACGATATGGCTTGGGAGAACGATTGCATTGCCTTTCGGTGTTACGGACCTGCCCTGCAAAAGACAGGAGAGAAGTCGTATGGCAACGATATGTGGTTGAAGAGCACCAAGCAGATGATTTGCGATTTTCGTTACGGTCAGGAAGAACGTGCCCATTCGGATATGGCCTTGTTGCTGAAGGCGGGAAAGAAAGCCGAGGCACGACGCTATAGCGATTCGATATCCTATCATATCGATCATGGCAACGGCATGGACAATTACTCTGTAGGCCCGACATTAGGTGTGGGAACGACAGGATTTTTCTTGAACGGGAAGATTCTCTATCCTTATTGCTTTTCTTCTTATAAGGTATTGGATAACGGCCCTATCCGCTTTACTGTTCGCCTGGAATATCCTGTATCTTTCATGGATACCGAAATGAAAGAGGTGCGGGTTATCACCCTCGATGCCGGCTCTCAATTGAATAAGGTTTCGGTCTTCTACCTCGCACAAAAAGAGCAGCTTCCTGTAGTTGTCGGCTTGAAGCAGCATGTTGGCAGCGATAATAGCGGATATTCGGAGAAGGATGGTTATGCGTGGTGCTCCGAAGATAACGGAAAGGACGGAACGACTTTCACAGGAATAGCTTTTCCGAAGGCATCGAAATTCTCTGTCCTGCCTCTCTCTGATGAGGAACGATTGGCAAAATCGCAAGAAACGTCAGGTCATTTGTTGGCTCATTTCACGGTCTTCAATCATCAGTCCCTTACTTATTATTGGGGTGGGGGATGGAGCAAATTCGGTTTCCCCGATAAGTCTGACTGGATAACCTACCTGTCTGATTTTGTCTACCGGCTGAAAGCACCATTAAAAGTAGTTGTACATTAAAAGAATTATCAAATATGAAGATGAAAAAGGTAAAGTATTTGCTCGTCGGCAGTTTGTTATTGTTCCCGACAGTCTCGATGAAGGCGCAAGATAAGTCGTTGGATTATTGTGCTGCGAAGTTACAGAGTACATTGAAGGAAATTACGCGAAGCGATGGCGCTATCGATTACACGATGGCACCCTTCCATATCCTTCAGGGAGAACAGAAATGGGACCTTGCAAAGGTATCGAACAACAATTGGGTCTGCGGTTTCTGGCCTGGTCTGCTGTGGTACGACTACATGTATACGCACGATGCGAATATCAGGCAGCAGGCAGAGAAATTCACCGATGCCATGGAGTCCATTGCCGACAAGCCGATATCTAATCACGACTTGGGCTTTATCATCTTTTGCAGCATTGGCAATGCCTATAAGATTACGCAGAAGGAGGAATACAAGCAGACTGTTCTTCGTGCGGCGGACAATCTGATAAAGCTGTATAATCCGAAGGTCGGCACCATCTTGTCGTGGCCGGCGATGCGCCATTATAAGAATTGGCCGCATAACACCATCATCGACAATATGATGAATCTCGAAATGCTTTTTTGGGCTTCAAAGAATGGGGGAGGCAAGAACCTGTATGATATAGCTGTCAACCATGCGCTGACGACAATGAAATATCATTTCCGCAAAGACTATAGCTGCTATCATGTTGCAGTGTACGATACCATCGACGGGCATTTCATTAAGGGGGTCACCCAGCAGGGATATTCGGACCAGTCGATGTGGGCCCGCGGTCAGAGCTGGGCGATTTACGGATTTACGATGGCTTATCGTGAGACTCATGATACGCGCTTCCTGGATTTCGTTCAGCATGTTGCGGATGTCTACTTGAAACGTCTGCCGAAAGACCATGTTCCTTATTGGGATTTTGACGTGCCTGTGACTGCTGAAACGCCGAGAGACGTATCTTCTGCTTGTATCGCCGCATCTGCACTCCTTGAGTTGAGTACCTACGTTTCGCACGATAAGGCGAAGTATTATCGTTCATCAGCTGAGAAAATCCTGAGCAATGTTAGCAAGAACTATCAGAGTAAGGAGAAAAACAGTGCGATGTTACTTCACTCAGTGGGCAACTTCCCCGGTCATGGCGAAGTGGATGCCTCTCTCATCTATGCAGACTATTATTATATGGAGGCTCTCCTAAGGTTAAAAGCTCTTCGTCATCACCAGCCTTTGATGTTACAATAGTTATCATTCTCTCGTGGCACCTAGGTGCCACGCACGTCGTACCTAGGTGCCACATGCGTGTCACGGATGTGACACGCATGCGTCACGTTCGTGACGCGATAGATTTATGGTATTTTCTTTATTCATTTAACAAATTAATCTGATACTATTGATGTTATTTTGGTATTCTTTGTATACATGTTTATTTTATTAAATATCTATGTTACAAAGATATTACAAACGTTTTTGTTACTCTATTCGAATCATTATTATTTGTTAATATAAATGTGAAAACATTAAAATAGTATTGTTTAATTTCATTTGATTTGCTTTTTTCAATTTATTAATCTTTATTTGTAAAGAAAGGAAAAATATTGTTTTGTTTTGTTCTTAAACATTATATGATGAGAAACATCCTTCGATTGTATTTGCTCTTATTTGTTATCTTTTCTGTAACCGACGTAATATCAGCAAATCGTGTTCAACCGATATTAGGCATAGAGAATATTGATTATATTGTCAGAGTTCTCCATTCAAAACGTATCGCTCTTGTCGTCAACCAGTCTTCTGTCGTCGGCGTTAATCAAACTCATCTTTTGGATACCTTACTGAAACGTGGTGTGAAGGTAGTGAAGGTCTTCTCGCCTGAACATGGTTTTCGTGGTAAGGCCGATGCTGCAGCAGCAGTAAATGATAGTTTGGATGTTAAGACTCATACTCCAATCATCTCTCTCTTCGGAAAGAAGATAAAACCTACCTCCGACGACCTGAAAGATGTCGACATAGTGGTGTACGACATACAAGATGTAGGTCTGCGGTTCTATACATATATCAGTACGATGCATTATGTAATGGAGGCTTGCGCACAGTACGGCAAGCAGATGATGATATTGGACAGGCCTAATCCGAACGACTTTGTCGACGGCCCTATGATGGAAGACGGATGCCAGTCGTTTATCGGTGTCGATTATATTCCGATGCTCTATGGTATGACACCCGGCGAACTGGCTCTCATGATAAACGGTGAAGGTTGGTTGAAAAGTACTCCTAATAAATGCAGGCTCAAAGTCGTTCGTCTGAAGAACTGGCGTCATGGCGACCCTTATTCTCTTCCTATCAAAGCATCTCCTAATCTGCCGAACGACCAGTCGATTCGTCTATATGCCTCCATCTGTATTATGGGACCAACGAATTGCAGTGTGGGCAGGGGAACAGATTTTCCTTTCCAGGTAATAGGTTTTCCCGACAAGAAGTATGGCGACTTCTGCTTTATTCCTCGTTCGATACCCGGTGCAGCCATGCATCCTATCTACGAAGGAATGGAATGTTATGGCGTTGACTTGAGGCAATGTCCTTTCAAGGGAGGGCTGACGCTAAAATTCCTGTTCGACTTTTATGAGAAGTCGGGCCGGGCTTTCGATTTTATTAAAGATGCTACTTGGTTCAGTCATCTGATTGGCAATACGAAGATGTTACAACAAATGAGAGAGGGTAGGACAGCGGAGGAAATCCGTGCGAGTTGGCAACCCGACCTGAAGAAGTTCAAACGTTTAAGGAGCAAGTATTTATTATATCCCGATTATAAGTTAAAATGAAATATAATATCAACAATTAATTTTTTATAATGCCTATGGGGAAAGAAAAATGAACTATTTGTAGATGAAACGAAAATCGTTTTTACCTTTTATTAATTTCAGAGTATATAAATATAATTAAAGCAACGAAAATGATAAAACATTTTAATTCAAGAATTTTAATTCTGATACTATCGAGCTTATTCCTATGTTTTTTGCCTGTCACTCTTATAGAAGCTCAGAATAGCAATCAAAAAGTTTACGGAACCGTCGTTGATGAAAAAGGCGAACCTGTTATGGGAGCCAGCATTACTGTCGACGGTATGCCTAATGTCGGTACGGTAACCAATACGAACGGTCAGTTCAATTTCTCGGTTCCTGCTTCGGCAAAAGTGATAAAAGTATCTTTCATTGGTTATGTTACCAAAATGGAAAAGATTACTTCCTCTGCCTTGAGAATCGTCCTGAAGGAGAACTCACAATCTCTGAACGAAGTAGTCGTCGTCGGTTATGGCGTACAGAAAAAGGTTAACTTGACGGGTGCCGTTGAGCAGGTTGGCGAAGAGGTCTTCGAAAATCGTTCTCTTCCTAATGTCTCTCAAGCATTGCAAGGTGCTATTCCTAACCTTAACCTTACTTTGGAAGATGGTAAACCTACACGTTCTGCATCTTTTAATGTTCGTGGTACTACATCTATCGGACAAGGTGGTTCTGCCTTGGTACTGATTGATGGTGTTGAAGGTGATCCCGCTCTGCTGAATCCTAATGATATCGCAAGTGTCAGTGTTCTGAAAGATGCTGCTTCTTCGGCTATCTACGGTGCAAGAGGTTCTTTCGGCGTTGTTCTGATTACAACAAAGAATGCACACAAGGGCAAGGTCAGCGTAAACTATACAACGAATCTTACCATCTCGAGCCCGACGAAGAAACCTGATTATGTTTCCGACGGTATCGAGTTCGCTGAACATTTCCGCCAGTCTTGGTATAACTTCTACGGAACGGTGCCAACTGCATTGAATGGTTTCCAACCGTATTCGGATGCTTGGCTCGAAACATTTAAAACGCGTCGTCAACAAGGTATCACCGACGAGGTAGTAACCGAGGACAATGGCAAGTATACTTACTATGGCAATACCGACTGGTACGATGAACTTTATAAGAACAGTACCTTTGCTCAGGATCACAACGTAACTGTATCGGGTGGTGGAGATAAATCTGATTTCTACATTTCCGGTCGTTATTATAAGAATGACGGTTTGTATAATTACAATCCCGATGTTTACAGGTCGGTCAATCTCCGTGCAAAGGGTTCTTTGCAGGTAACGAACTGGTTGAAGATTACCAATAATATGGAATTTTCAAATAGTAACTATCATACTCCTACGGGTATATCCAACACATGGACATTGCAGCGCTTCATCGAGTTGACAGCATTCCCTACAATGCCGCTCTTCAATCCTGACGGCACTTATACAAAGTCAATGGCTGCTACATTAGGTGCTTTTAGAGATGGCAACAACTATAAGAACAACAATAACAAGTTATTTAGGAATACAGTTAGTTTCTCAACGAACTTCTTGAATAATACGTTACGTGTAAACGGCGATTATACTTATCGTTATAAGACAAATGTGAATGACACCAAGAACTATGATGTCAATTACAGTGAATCTGTAGGAACTACGGCAATAAGAAAGGGTTCGAATTCGTATTATAAAGGAAGTTCATTTTCGAATTATTCTGCAACCAATATTTATACTGAATACGAGAATACATTTGATAAGGTACATTACTTCAAAGGAATGGTCGGTTTCAATTACGAAACCAGTAAATACGACGGTACAGGAATGAGCCGTAATGGATTGGTTATTCCTGGAGCTTCAAGCATCGCATTGGCTACGGGTACTTCGATAACAACAGACGAATCAATCAGCAAATGGGAAACAGCAGGTCTTTTCTTCCGCTTGAACTATAGCTATGCTGATCGTTATCTGTTAGAGGTAAACGGTCGTTACGACGGTTCTTCTAAATTCCCTGAAAATAAGAAATGGTCTTTCTTCCCTTCTGTATCTGTTGGTTGGAGACTTTCTGAAGAGCCTTTCTGGAAGGTTGATAAGAAATATATCTCCGATGTGAAGTTCCGTGCATCTTATGGTTCTTTGGGTAATGGTAATGTTTCTCCTTACAGCTATATGGAGCTGCTCTCTATTTATACTTCGGGCCGTGTTATTGGCGGTGCCTTGAATAATGAGACTAGTACTCCTGCTGTGAAACCTGCAGGTCTGACTTGGGAAACAGCTACGACAACCGACGTGGGTGTCGACCTCTCTTTCTTGAATCAGACGTTACGTTTTACGGGCGACTACTATGTTCGTAAGACAAAGGATATGTATACTGTCGGTGTTACTCTTCCTGATGTATTCGGTGCAAGTTCTCCTCGCGGTAACTATGCGGATATGACTACCAAAGGTTTTGAGGTATCGTTGAGCTATAAGAATCATTTTGCTCTTGCAGAGAAACCTTTCAATTACGAGATTCGCGCTTCGTTGTACGATTACTATTCGAAGATCGACAAGTATAACAACTCTACCAAGAGCTTATCTGATTATTATGAAGGAATGAAGATCGGTGAGATGTGGGGATATCAGACAGATGGTCTCTTCCAGAATGAGAGCGAAACAGCCAATTATGTAAATACCATCATGAATGCTTCAAGTAATAAGATATGGCATGCCGGTGATGTTAGAATGGTTGACCGCAATAACAATGGTAAGATTGATTATGGTGAAAATACGAAAGATAATCCTGGCGACCGTAAAATCATCGGTAACAGCAGTCCGAGATATCAATATAGTTTCAACTTTAATGTTGATTGGAACAATATCTTTGTATCGGCATTCTTCTCGGGTGTAGGAAAACAAGATTGGTATCCTACAATGGAATCGTCAGCATTCTGGGGACAGTATAATCGTCCATACAACGGCGTTCCTAAATGGCAAATCGGCAATTACTGGACAGAAGATAATCCTAATGCTTATCTGCCTCGTTATAGTACGTATAATGCAACCTGCGGACGTGGAGGCTCGAGCGCCTATAACGACCGTTATCTGCAGAAAGTCTCTTATTTAAGATTGAAGAGCTTACAGGTCGGCTACAATTTGCCGAAGACTCTTGTCAGTCGTATCAGAATGCAGAATGTACGCGTTTATATGACGGGTGAAAATCTGTTCAGCTGGTCACCATTATATAAACATGTCAAAGGATTTGATGTGATGAGTTTGACAACAGATACCGACTCTGATTTGAGTTCTGGTAATTCACAAGGCTCCGGTAATGGCTATCCGTTAATGAAGAGCTTGTCGTTTGGTTTGTCTGTTACTTTTTAAGGGAGGAATTTAATATGAAAAATATATTTTATTATATGCTAGGTGCTTCTTTGCTGATGTTGTCGGCTTGTAGTTTGGACGAAGATCCGCAAACTTCATTAGGCAAAGATGCCGTGTTTAATTCTGATGGTGGTCTACAGGCTTATTCATATTCGTTTTATGATGGTCTGCCTACAGCTAATTCAATTCAGCAATCTGAATCAAGTTTAGTCGATTACTTCGCTACTTCTTCTATCAGCGGATTTATTCATAAAGGAGCTTTTAATGAATCGAATGAAACGAGCTGGAGTTGGTCGACACTACGTAATATCAATTACTTCATTGTTAATTGTGAGAAGTCGACAGTTAAGGAAAGCGTGAAGAATAATTATTTGGGTTTGGCTCGTTTCTTCCGTGCTTATTTCTATTATGATAAGGTGACGAGATATGGTGATGTGCCTTGGATCGATAAACCTCTCGATGTAGATGATCCTGAATTGTATGCAGCTCGTGATTCTCGTGAAAAAGTAATGGAGAATGTATATGCAGATCTTCAGTTTGCCGAGCAGAATATTACGCAGGCAAAAGAATCTACTTGTACGTTGGTTACTAAATGGGTCGCTTATGCTTTGGCATCACGTGTGGCTTTGTTCGAAGGAACTTATCGCAAGTATCATAATCTGAGTCTGGCAACTTCTGCTGCTACTTGGTTGCAACGGGCTGCTGAGAGTGCTCAGTATGTCATGACAAATGGCGGTTATTCTTTGTATACTACTTCAGATGGTACCGCTTATCGTCAGCTGTTCACTTCTGATAATCCGAAAACTGCTGAGATTATGTTGGCTGTATGTTCCAGCGCAAGTCTGAACGTATATCATATGGCAAACTGGCAATGGAATGTCTCTACTTATGGTAACTGTCCTAACTTCATCCGTACTTATGTAAATACTTATCTGATGCTCGATGGTACTCCTTATACAAATAAGAGTGGTTATGAGACAGAGGATTTCTACGAAGAATGTCAGAACCGTGATTACCGTCTGTCCGCTTCTATGCGTACACCTGGTTATAAACGTGAAGGTAGCTTGGCATTACCTGATTTTGCCGGCTATGCTCGTATCGGTTATCATCCGATGAAGTTCTGCGTCGACTCCAAAGCCGGTGATGCTACTACAAACAATACAAATGCTCTTCCATTATTCCGTTATGCTGAAGTGCTGCTGAATTATGCTGAGGCTAAAGCTGAACTGGGCACATTGACAGATGACGATTGGGCAAAGACTATTGGTTTGCTTCGTGCTCGTGGTGGTATAACAGCTGGATTGAAGACGAAGCCGACTACCATCGACCCGTATATGAAAGCAAATTACTTCCCGACAGTAACCGATCCTTCTATCATGGAGATCCGTCGTGAACGTGCCGTCGAACTTTGTTTCGAAGGATTCCGTTTCGATGATATCAGAAGATGGGATTGTGGCAAATTGCTGCTCATGCCTTGGAAAGGTATGTATATAGCTGCATTGAACAAAGCATTGGATGTTGATCACAATGGCACTCCTGATGTTATCTATTATACTGATGCTGCTGGCCTGACTTCCGCAAAAGCTGGTATCGATTGGAATACTTATAAGTCGACTTGTGCGACTGTTAAGGTTACGACTGATCTTACTGCTAGTGGTGTGCAAGTCGTTCCTCAAGGCAATGGTTATTATCTGGCTTGGGACTCGCAGGAAAATGCTTTAAGAGTATTCGGTAAGAAGCAATATCTATATCCTATACCTTCACTCGTTATGGTGAAGAATCCAAATATCACTCAGAATGCTGGGTGGGAAAATGGTTCTTCAAACGATGGTTCGGATGCTGAATGATAATCTCTAAATAATAAAAGCCGCATAAGAAATTTATCTTATGCGGCTTTTATTTATATATGACTTCTTATTCTTCAGTAAGAAGTACAGTTACACCCTTTGCACTTTGAGCTCCCATTACTAAAGCTTGTTCGATATCTGCAGTTTTGGACGGTCCGGAAATGAATGATCCGAAACCGTAGTCGTTGAAATGGATTGCCTTATAGGCTTCATGCATGTTGTTTACTATCTTGTCGCGTTGCAACAGGATAACTAAGTATTCTGCAATAAAGTAAACCGCTTTCTCTTTTACGTCCTGCGGTATCCATATACATCCGTTTTCTGCAACGCCCACTTCACCGCGGGCAATTGCTACATCCGTATCGTTGAGCTCCTGCGGAGTTGCTATCGTATCGGGGTTGGCCGTTGCAATAGTTATTTCAGGAAGGTTAGATGCAATAGTCTTTGCTTCGGGATATAATTTCCGAATGATTTCATTGATATCTTCACCTTTCTTCACTAACTGTACATTACCGCCTACAGCTTTGCTGATAGCTATGAACTGCGCCAGCTTATCTTCATATTGAATTCCTTGAATCGATATATCGGGCATATCAAACTGTTGCTTGATATTCTTTTTGATATTCGATAATATGGCTTCCTTACTACTCATTTTACTCTCGATTGGATGATTATTTGACTTTTCCTTTTTTCCACATTGAACCGAACGAATGCTTTGCAAACGTAGGAAGTTCTCTTCCTTCACCCCAAGCGTTGAGTCCGTTGTATACCATAAAGCGTGGCAGATGATTGATGATAGGAGCAAACTTCAAACACATTCTGTACAACTTTGGATGGTTGTAGATATATGTAAGTCGGTTGGATATGAATTTTTTCATCTGATTAGCCTTATGCAGACTGTCTAGGTCTTGCCGCCAACGATATATTTGTTCTGACAGATTGACTTTAGCAGGACAAACATTGTCGCACGAACAGCATAGAGAACAAGCGGAGACATTGTCGCTATACTCCTTGGGCGAACGTAACATACCTAAATTAATACCGATTGGACCTGGAATGAAATAGGTATAAGAATATCCACCACTGCGGCGATAAACGGGGCAAGTGTTCATACAAGCTCCACAACGTAAGCACTTCAAGGTTTCCCAATGTCCTTCGTTGCCGATAATGTCACTACGCCCATTATCTACTAATACGATATGCATCTCACCTCCCGGACGAGCCTTGCGGAAATGAGAAGTATAGGTTGTAGAGGGTTGTCCTGTTGCAGAACGAGCAAGAAGACGTACGAAGACACTCAGTGAATCGTAATTGGGAATGATCTTCTCTATTCCCATCGAAACGATATGTAACTTCGGAAGTGATGTGCTCATGTCGGCATTTCCTTCATTGGTGCATACGACGACATCGCCTGTTGCAGCAACACCAAAGTTGGCACCGGTCATTCCGGCATCGGCTGTCATAAACTCATTGCGCAGATGTAAACGTGCAGCATGGGCTAAGTAAGTGGGGTCGCTATTCCCTTTTTCAGTATGTAGCTTTTCCTCAAATAATTTGCCGACTTGCTGGCGTTTCAAATGTATAGCTGGCATCACAATGTGTGCCGGTGGTATCTTCATCAGTTGCAGAATGCGTTCACCTAAGTCTGTCTCGACTACATCAATACCTTTCGAAATTAAATAATCGTTTAGATGACATTCTTCTGTGAGCATCGATTTGCTCTTTACCAATTTCTTGGCTTGATGCTGTTTCAGAATGTCGTATACGATATTGTTATGTTCTTGGGCGTCTTTAGCCCAGTGCACAATTACACCATTAGCTTCAGCTTGTTGAGCAAACTGTTCTACATACTTATCCAAATGAGTAATCGTGTGACGTTTGATTTCACTAGAAAGTCTGCGTAGTTCCTCCCATTCTGGAAGTCCCATAGCAAAGCTATCACGTTTCTCACGTACATACCATAAGGATTGGTTATGCCATTGCGAGTCTTCTTTTTGTGCTAAAAAAAGACGAGCAGCTCTTGAATGTTTAGTACTCATAATCCTGCAGCTAATATTTGGACGACGTGAATGAATTTAATCGGTTTGTGCAGACGTTTGGCTATACCTTGCATGTGCATCAGACATGAACTATCAGGACCGGTAATATATTCCGCTCCTGTAGCAATATGATTGTTCAACTTGTCAGTGCCCATTCTAACCGAGACATCTGGTTCTTCAACAGAAAACATTCCGCCGAAGCCGCAACATTCGTCAACATTTTTAGGTTCAAGTACTGTAATACCCTCTACCAAAGATAACAAATCCTTAATTTTTGAATAACTAGGGATATTTAATTCACTGGCAGAAGAAAGTTGTAACTCGCGTACACCGTGGCAACTGTTGTGTAAACTTACTTTGTGAGGAAACTTTCCCGGCAATTGTTTAACTTTCAATATGTCGTGTAAGAATTCACAAACATCCATTATCTTATCACTCGATTGACAGAAGTGCTTGCCTTCAAGTAAACGAGGATAGTTCAATTTAACAAAGGCTGCGCAACTTGCAGAAGGTGCTACAACGTAGTCGCAGCCTTTGAACATTTCCTCAAACCGTTCAGCTAAAGGAACGGCTTTTTGCTCGAAGCCGGCATTTGCCATCGGTTGTCCGCAACATGTTTGGTTCAGCGGATAATCTACCTCCCCTACTAAGTGCTTTAGTAACTTATAAGTTGCTACCCCTACTTCCGGGAATACAGCATCCACGTAGCAGGGGACAAATAGACCGATTTTCATACCGCTTATTACTTATTTATTCGTAATGTGTATCGAGGTATGTAACATGTGTAACGAGATATTCATCTACGCCGTGTTTGCCATCAGCTCCACCAATACCGCTCTTCTTAACACCGGCATGGAATCCTTGAATAGCTTCGAAGTGTTCACGGTTGATATATGTTTCACCAAATTCAAGATTGCGAGCAACTTTAGCAGCTGTATCGATATCTTTTGTGAATACTGAAGATGCCAAACCATATTCTACATCGTTTGCCCAAGCGATAACCTGGTCGATATTGTCGAATTCAACGATAGGAAGAACCGGCCCGAATGTTTCTTCATGGATGATGTCCATATCTTGTGTACAGTTGTCGAGTACTGTAGCTGCATAGAAATAACCTTTTTCACCAACTCTATGTCCACCGCAAAGAACTTTTGCTCCTTGTTTAATGGCATTCTCAACTTTAGCTGTTACACTTTCCAATGCACGTTGTTCTACCAACGGTCCCATATCAACAGTGTGGTCTTTGCAAGGATCACCAACTTTAACAGCAGACATCTTCTTCACAAGCATTTCTGTGAATTTCTTCTTAATGTCTTTATGAACATATACACGTTCTGCATTGTTGCAAATCTGACCATTGTTACCGATACGGCTATCAACAATCCATTGTGCTGTAGCTTCGAGGTCTGCATCTGGGAATACGATTGCAGGAGCTTTACCACCTAATTCAAGACTGACTTTTGTGATATTGTTAGCTGCGGCTTTCATAATACTTTCACCTGCACCTACACTACCTGTAACACTTACGATATCAATCTTCGGACTGCCTGCCATTTCATTACCAATAACAGAGCCCTTACCTGTTACTATGTTTACAACGCCCTTCGGTAGACCTGCTTCGTCGACAACCTTAGCGAATTCTGTACAGTTCTCAGGAGTAAGTTGAGATGGTTTGATAACGATTGTACAACCAGCAATCAAGGAAGCACCTGCTTTACGTCCAATAAGGAAGAACGGGAAGTTCCATGGAAGAATACCTGCAACGACACCAATAGGTTTCTTTGTCAGAAGAATTGTTTCTCCCGGACGGTCACTAGGAATGATCTCTCCTTCTATATGACGAGCAAAAGTTGCCATATAATAGAAATATTCTATAGTAGCGTTAACCTCTATCGTTGCCCAAGTAAGGGTTTTGCCTTGCTCACGCATGATAATGTCAACAAATTCATCCTTACGTTTCTTAATACCGTCAGCTATCTTACTCAAGAATGCAGCACGTTCTACTGCAGGTCTGGCACCCCATTTCTTTTGAGCAGCCCTAGCTGCATCAAGAGCTTCATTTACATCTTCGATGGTACCTTCCGGTTGACGGCTAATAACTTCTTCGGTAGACGGGTTCAATACGTTTATCCATTTACCCGATTTACTATCAACGAATTTACCGTTGATATACATTTTCAAATCTTTCATGGTCCTTAATTTAAATTGATTAATGTTTTGATGATTATTATATTAAACTAATGAGACAAATATACAAATAAAAAACCAACGTGCAACAAAAACTACATATTTTAATGCTGTTTTTTATTACTTAAACTTGTGCGTAGAAATGTTTGTAGCGTGTTATAAAACGAAAAATAGCTGTATCATTTTGATTGATACAGCTATTCATACATATAATAATATAGTGGAATTACAACAAATTGAGCTTTTTAAAGCATTTGACGAGCTTATCTACAGCGAAATCTATTTGTTCTTTAGAATGCGTTGCCATTAAAGCTACTCGGATCAGAGTATCTTCAGGGGCACATGCTGGTGGAATAACAGGATTGACGAATACTCCTTCATCAAATGCAAGCTTAGTAACAGTGAATGTTTTTTCCATGTCGCGTACATATAAAGGAATAATAGGAGTAGCAGTGTTGCCAATCTCAAATCCACAATCGCGGAAACATTTCAATGCATAGTGTGTGATTTCCCAAAGATGCTCAATTCTTTCAGGTTCACTTTTAATGATATGTAAAGCTTCGCGTGCTGCAGCTGTAGCAGCAGGAGTGTTACTTGCACTGAATATATAAGAACGGGCATTGTGACGTAGATAATTGATGACTGCTTTATCTGAAGCGATAAATCCACCGATAGAAGCGAGGGATTTGCTGAATGTACCCATAATCAAGTCGACATCGTCACGCAAACCGAAATGATCACATGTGCCGCGTCCTTGATTTCCGAGAACGCCAAGACCATGAGCTTCATCGACCATAACAGAACCATTATACTTCTTGCTTAATCGAACGATTTCAGGAAGATTTGCGATATCTCCTTCCATACTGAATACACCATCTACAACAATAAGCTTGACTGCATTCGGCTCGCATTTCCTCAACTCTTTTTCTAGAGCATCCATATCGTTATGCTTGTATTTATAACAAGTAGCGAATGAAAGACGACGACCGTCAACGATAGAGGCATGATCGCGTTCATCACTGATAATATAATCTCCACGACCTGCAGCAGCTGAAAGAACACCTAGATTAACTTGAAAACCTGTAGAAAAAGAAATAGCATCTTCTTTTCCAACAAACTCGGCTAATTCTTTCTCAAATTCTACGTGTATGTCGAGTGTTCCGTTCAAAAAACGAGAACCTGCACACCCAGTCCCATATTTATGTATGGCAGCAATGGCAGCTTCTTTTATACGAGGGTCGTTGGTAAGTCCCATGTAAGAATTTGAACCAAACATTAGAACTTTTTTACCACTCATAACAACTTCTGTGTCTTGAGCACTATCAATACACCTAAAGTATGGATATACGCCCTTAGCCATCACTTTCTGTGGTAAGTCGTATTTTGATAACTTGTCTTGTAATAACCCCATGAATTTATTTTTCGTTAATAGCCGTCAAACTTGACAGCATTATTTATACTCTTTTGTCTTGCAAAGATACTAATTTTTAGTTTTATCTTTAAATTATGGAGTTTTTTTTGTATATATGGTGTTATATAGATTACTTAAAACTTCTAATTAAGAGAAATAAGTATTATTTTTGTCGCCGTAACGAATATTTTATGAATGAAAAAGAACATAACTTTTGTTGTTAATCCAATCTCTGGTGCGAGGGATAAAAGTGCTATTAAACGATACATCGATGAAAGAATTGATAAGGATATTTATAATATCCAGATGATGATGACTGAATATGCAGGACATGCGACAGAAATAGCTTCTCACGAACGAGAAAAGGGAACTGATATAGTTGTTGCAGTGGGTGGTGATGGTACTGTAAATGAAATAGGCAGAGCGTTAGTAGATTCAAATACTGCTATGGGAATCATACCTTGCGGTTCAGGAAATGGATTAGCCCGTCATCTTCATATTCCGATGAATGTCCCAAAAGCGATAGATATTATTAATGGTGGTAATGTCCAATCGATAGATTATGGTAGAATCAATAATTTACCATTCTTTTGTACTTGCGGTGTTGGTTTTGATGCTTCTATTAGTATGGATTTTGCAAAAAAGAAAACGAGGGGTTTTGTTACCTATATAGAAACTACTCTGATGGATTATTTAAGATACAAACCAGAAACATACAATATTACAACAGAGAATGAGGAACAGGAATACAAGGCCTTTCTGATTACAGTAGGAAATGCTTCTCAATATGGAAATAATGCCTATATTGCACCTAATGCCTCTTTGATGGATGGACTTTTTGATGTCATTGTATTGACTCCATTTAATATTTATGATGTCCCAGTGCTGGCTTATCGTCTTTTTACCAAGAAAATGGAAGACGATGCACATATCATAAAGTTCCGGTGCAAACATCTTACAATTAAACGCGCACAACCTGGCAGCGCTCATTTTGACGGAGAACCGTATGAAATGGATAGTACGATAGATATTCAGATGTTTTCTAAATGCCTGAGGGTCGTTATTCCTCATTTCATTTGAAAGAAAATTAGACTTAAAAATCTACAGTGTGAGATTATTAATTAATTTTGCAGCATATTTCGAATTAAAATATAAAGATATTATATAATGTATAGAACTTGTACGTGTGGAGAACTAAGGATCTCTGATGTAAATCGGGAAGTTACACTCGCAGGGTGGGTACAACGCTCCCGTAAGATGGGGGGCATGACATTTGTCGACCTTCGTGACAGATATGGTATTTGCCAGTTGGTTTTCAATGAAGATAAGGATGCGGCTTTGTGTGAACAAGCTAATAAATTGGGACGTGAATATGTAATCCAAGCTAAGGGTGTTGTGAATGAACGTTCTAATAAGAATGCTAATCTTCCGACAGGTGATATAGAGATAATCGTATCCGAATTGAATGTTCTGAGTGTATCGGCAACTCCACCTTTTACTATTGAAGACAATACTGACGGTGGTGATGATATCAGAATGAAATACCGTTATTTGGATTTACGTCGCCCTTGTGTCCGTCAGAATTTAGAGCTACGTCACCGTATGGTTGTAGAGGTCCGAAATTATCTGGATAAACAAGGATTTATGGAGATTGAAACTCCTATTCTTGTTGGTTCTACTCCTGAAGGAGCTCGTGATTTCGTTGTACCATCTCGTATGAATCCTGGAACTTTCTATGCATTGCCTCAATCTCCTCAAACATTAAAGCAGTTGCTTATGGTGGCCGGTATCGACCGCTATTTTCAAATAGCTAAATGTTTCCGTGATGAAGATTTACGTGCTGACCGTCAGCCTGAATTTACACAGATAGATTGTGAAATGAGTTTTGTTGAACAAGATGATGTCATCGAAATATTTGAAGGTATGGCTAAGCATCTTTTCAAGGTTATTCGAGGTGTTGAATTCGATAAACCGTTTATCCGCATGCCTTGGATTGAAGCGATGACACGTTTTGGAAGTGACAAACCTGACATGCGTTTTGGAATGGAATTCGTCGAATTGATGGATGTGATGAAGGGGTATGGCTTCAGTGTATTCGATGAGGCTGCATATATCGGAGGTATCTGTGCCGAAGGTGCTGCTACTTATACTCGTAAGCAATTAGATGCTCTAACAGAATTTGTAAAACGTCCTCAGATAGGAGCAAAAGGTATGGTATATGCCCGTGTTCAAGAAGATGGTACTGTAAAGTCGAGTGTGGATAAATTCTATTCACAGGATATTCTTCAAAGTATGAAGACTAAATTTAATGCAAAGCCTGGTGATCTTATATTGATATTAAGCGGTAAAGATGCGATGAAAACTCGTAAACAGCTTTGTGAACTTCGTCTGAAGGTTGCTGATGAACTTGGATTGCGAGATAAGAATAAATTTGCTTTGTTATGGGTAATTGACTTTCCTCTATTCGAATGGAGTGAGGAGGAGAATCGGTTGATGGCAACTCATCATCCTTTTACTGCACCTAATCCTCAGGATATTCCTATGTTGGACGAACATCCTGAGAAGGTCCGCGCGTTAGCTTATGATATGGTATGTAATGGTATTGAAGTTGGTGGCGGTAGTGTACGTATCCATGAAAGCGCTCTGCAAGATAAGATGTTTAAAGTTCTTGGATTTACAGAGCAAAGAGCTCAAGAACAGTTCGGCTTCTTGATGAATGCATTTAAATATGGTGCACCTCCTCATGCTGGGTTAGCTTATGGACTCGACAGATGGGTGAGCATTATGGCAGGTCTAGACAGTATACGAGATTGTATCGCTTTCCCGAAGAATAATTCCGGACGTGACGTAATGTTGGATGCTCCTGCTCAGCTAGAACAAAAACAACTTGATGAATTGAATTTGATTGTTAAGTCGGATAAGTAATGTAATCTGGGGGAATCGGTTAGTGTATATAAAACATAAAAATAATTTTTTTTATTCTGTAAGTAGAATAGCTGCATGGAGCTGGCTTCTATTATTTGTCATACTGATATCTTGTGATAATAGAAAAAAAACGTTAGCTCCTGCTATTAAACAGCGTGATTCTTTGCCTGTATTGTCGACTTATGGTGTAAATACACTGATTTCTGACTCTGGTATTATTCGCTTTAGAATGAAAGCCCCTGAATGGTTGATTTATGATCGCCGTCATCCTTCTTATTGGGCATTTAAGAAGGGTATTTATGTTGAACAATTCGACACACTCTTTCATATTAATGCAAGTATAAAGTGTGACACTGCCTATTTTTATGACCAAGAACGGTTATGGAAGTTGATAGGTCATGTAGCTGTAAAAAACAGGAAAGGTGAGAAGTTTAATACACAATTGCTGTACTGGAATCAGTCGACTCAAAAAGTCTATACCGACAAGCCTATCCGAATCGAGCAAATCACTCGTATCATATATGCTCATGGCTTTGAATCTAACCAAGAAATGACCGTATGGAAATTTCATAATGTGTCGGCCATTATGTATGTAAGTTCTCAAAAAAAGGATACTGTAAAAGCAGAACCAGTAAAATAAGTCAATATGAGCGTTTCCATCTTTATATACTTGTTCATATCTATATTATTTTCAGCTTTCTTTTCTGGGATGGAGATAGCATTCGTTTCTGTGGACAAACTCCGATTGAAGATGGACGAGAAAGGACACCTTACTTCTTGGATCTTAGGCGTTTTCTTTCGCTCACCTAATAACTTCATCTCAACGATGCTTGTTGGAAATAATATTGTCCTGGTTATATATGGTATTTTAATGGCCAAGGTAATTGGCTATTTTATCTTTGGCAGCCAACCTGACAATTTTGGTACAATACTAGCAGAAACAATTATCTCTACTCTTATCATTCTAGTAACAGGAGAGTTTCTCCCAAAGTCAATCTTTAAGATAAACCCAAGTAAAGTACTTTGCACTTTTGCATTACCATTATTTATATGTTACGTCATCTTATTCCCTATTTCTAAGTTCGCTTCCAAACTATCTTATCTCTTTTTGCGAATGTTTGGAATGAAAATTAATACCGAAACCAAAGCCAAGGCATTCGGGAAAGTAGACTTAGATTATTTCATACAGCTGAGTATTGATAATGCTCAAGATGTTCAAGAACTTGATACCGAAGTGAAGATCTTCCAGAATGCTCTGGATTTCTCGAATATAAAGGTAAGAGACTGCATCGTCCCACGTACTGAAGTCGTTGGCGTCAATAAGAATACTACAACAATCGATGAACTGATGAACGTCTTCGTTGAATCAGGTATTTCAAAAGTAATTATCTATGATGGAAATATAGATAATATTGTAGGGTATATTCATTCTTCAGAAATGTTCCGTAATCCTAAAGATTGGAAAAACTCCATTAAAACATTACCTATTGTACCTGAAACTATGGCAGCACATAAATTGATGAAGCTGTTTATGCAGCAAAAGAAGTTTATTGCTGTTGTTGTGGATGAGTTTGGAGGTACTTCAGGTATAGTTACATTGGAAGACTTGGTAGAAGAAATCTTCGGTGATATAGAAGATGAACACGATACATCCTCTTATGTATGCAAACAAGTTAGTGAAAGCGAATTTATCTTATCTGCAAGGTTAGAGATAGAAAAAGTGAACGAGACATTTGGTCTCGATCTTCCGACTTCAGATGATTACTTGACAATAGGAGGGCTGATACTGAATAAATATCAGAGTTTCCCTAAATTGCACGAGGTGGTTTCATTCGATAATTATAAGTTTAAAATATTAAAAATTACCTCCACACGGATTGAATTGGTAAGCTTAAAGATAGTGAATTGAGGAAAAGATTTATGTTCAAATGAAATTTTTTTGATTTTAGGTGGCAGGTCATATACATTTTTTGTATCTTCGTGCCCGAATTATCTAATTGATTAAAAGAAAAACAAATAAATAGTTATTAAAAATGGCAATGTTACAAAAACTTAGATCAAAAGGTCCACTTTTGGTCATTGTAATTGGCTTGGGTTTATTTGCCTTTATTGCCGGGGATGCATGGCAAGTACTTGGTCCTCGTCAGTCGCAAGTGGCGGGTGAAGTAAACGGGAAATCGATCTTAGCTAAAGAATTTCAAGACTTGATAGAAGAATATACAGATGTTATCAAGTTCACAACAGGTTCAAGCTCTCTAACTGAGGAACAGAATGATCAGATAAAAGATGAAGTTTGGACAACTTATGTAAATAACCAATTAATTAGTAAAGAAGCAAAGAAATTAGGTCTTACTGTTACTGATGCAGAAGTTCAATCTATTATTGATGCAGGTACCGATCCATTGCTACAACAGACTCCTTTTCGCAATCAGCAAACAGGCCAGTTCGATAAAGATATGTTGAAGAAGTTCCTTGTCGACTATGCTAAAATGGACATGAAGACGATGCCTCAGCAATATGCTGAATACTATCAATCATTGCATAAGTTCTGGTCTTTCATTGAAAAGACATTGATTTCTTCTCGCTTGGCTCAGAAATATCAGTCTTTAGTCACAAAATCTTTGATTTCAAATCCTATTGAAGCCAAAAATTCCTATAACGGTCGTGTCAATGAATCAGAGGCATTACTCGCTGCTGTTCCTTATGCATCTATAGCTGATTCTACTGTTAAGGTATCAGGAAGTGATTTGCAAAAACTTTATGATAAGAAGAAAGAGCAATTCCGTCAATATATTGAATCTCGTGATATTAAGTATATCGATTTTCAAGTAACTGCTAGTGCTGCTGATAAAGCAGCCATCACAAAAGAAATGAATGAATTCACTCAGCAATTGGGTGGAGCACAGACTGACATGAGCGCATTCATACGTTCTACTGGCTCTCTCACCAATTACAAGGATTTGTTCTTGCCTAAAGATGCCTATCCTACCGATATCGCTGCTCATTTAGAGGGAGCTGCTGTTGGTGCAGTTGTAGGTCCTTTCTTTACTGCAGCTGACAATACGTTGAATTCTTTCAAACTCCTTGATAAAACAGTTGCATCTGATTCTATCCAATTCCGTCAGATTCAGATTGCAAAACGTGATGGCGTAGATGCTGTCGCTCAAGCTGACAGTGCTTATAAGGCAATCAGCAAGGGAGCTGACTTTGCTACTGTCGCAAAGAAATATGGTCAGAATGGAGAGCCGTCATGGGTTTCATCTTCTATGTATGCACAAGCACAGATCGATGGTGATAATCTGAAATATTTGCAGGCTATTCTTTCTACAGGTGTCAATGAAACGAAGAATGTAGTACTAGGTCAGGCAAATGTGATTATACAGGTAATGGCAAAGAAAGCAGAAAAGCCAGAATTTAAAGCAGCAGTTATTAAACGTACAATTGATTTCAGCAAGGAAACATACAATACTGCTTACAATAAGTTCAGTTCTTTCGTAGCTTCGAATCCTACTGTTGATAAGATGAAGGCAAATGCTGAAAGTGCTGGCTATAAATTGTTAGATCATAATGATCTTTACAGTTCTGAACATAATATCGGAGGTGTAACAGGCACTCGTGAAGCAATGAGATGGGTATTTTCTTCTAAGGTAGGTGCTGTCTCTCCTGTTTACGAATGTGGAGATAATAATCATATCTTGGTTATTGCTTTGACAGGAATCAACAAAGAGGGTTATCGTTCTATCGATAAAGTGAAAGATCAATTAAAAACTGAGGTATTGAAAGATAAGAAAGCAGAGTTGATCATGAACAAGATGAAAAACTTCAATAGCTTTGCTCAATATCGCTTAATGCCTTCTGCAGTTGGTGATACTATCAAACATGTTACTTTCGATGCACCGGCATTTGTTCCGTCATTGAATAGCAGCGAACCTGTTGTTGGCGCATACACTTCTCTTGCTAGTGTCAATCAGCTGAGCAAACCTATCAAAGGAAATGCAGGCGTCATCGTACTGCAAGTGATAGGTAAGAGCAAGTTGAATGAGGCATTCAATGAGAAAGACGAAGAAGCTCGTCTATTGAATTCACATCAGCAGATGGCAAGTCGCTTTATGAATGATTTGTATCTGAAAGGTAAAGTTAAGGATAGACGTTATTTATTCTTCTAAAGAAGTAAAGAATATTTCAAAAAGCTAAAAGAGCTGTACAACTTGGAAAACCTTTCAAGTTGTGCAGCTCTTTTCAATTAAAATCATTACATTTGCAAATAGAATAATAGTCATGTGAATATGCAAAAACAAATGCTTTTGGGAATGACTCTGGATGAATTGGAAAATGTCACCCGAAGTTTGAATCTGCCGCGCTATACAGCGAAACAGATGATGCAATGGCTGTATGTCAAGCGTATATCTTCTATTGATGAAATGACTAATATTTCTTTGAAGTCTCGTGAACTATTAAAAGAGTCTTTTGATGTTGGTAGGGTATCACCTGTCGACAAGCAGCAATCTATAGATGGAACTATCAAGTATCTCTATCCTGTCGATGATCATCTCTTTGTAGAAACAGTATATATTCCAGAGGATGAGAGAGCAACTCTATGCATTTCTTCTCAGGTAGGCTGTAAGATGAATTGTAAATTCTGCATGACAGGCAAGATGGGCTTCAAGGCTCAACTTTCTTCCGGACAGATTATAAACCAGATACTCTCTTTGCCAGAATATGACAATCTGACTAATGTAGTTCTCATGGGCATGGGTGAACCGTTAGACAATCTGGGAGAAGTGTTGAAGGTATTGTCGATCATGACTTCACCGGATGCTTTAGGATGGAGCCCGAAACGAATAACTTTGTCGTCTGTAGGCTTAAAGAAAACCCTGAAGCAGTTCATTGAGGGGAGCAATTGCCATTTGGCTATCAGCTTGCATTTCCCGATACCTTCATTACGGGCTGAATATATGCCTGCCGAGCGTTCGTTCTCTATTGTTGAGATGGTTGAACTGTTGAAACAATATGATTTCAGCAAACAGCGAAGACTGTCTTTCGAGTATATAGTATTCAAGGGTATCAACGATTCGGAACTCTGTGCAAAAGCATTGATCAAATTGTTGCGGGGATTGGAATGCAGGATAAATTTGATACGTTTCCATGCGATACCTGGGGCACCTTTCGAAGGAGTCGATGATGAAGCGATGGAGAAATTCAGAGATTATCTTACTTCTCATGGGCTGTTCTCTTCTATCAGAGCTTCTCGTGGGGAAGATATTTTTGCTGCATGCGGTATGTTGTCCACTGCCAAGGCTGGCAGTAAAGAACAAAAAGAAAACTGATATGCGAAGGTCTATCCTATATCTGAGTGTTTTACTTTTGCTTGGTTCTATTCTATCATGCAAGGATGCCTTTCGTGGTTCCACTTCTACCGGACGTCCTTACGAGATATTGGTAGTGTCAGATGATACGTTGTCTACCGGTAATAATCCGATAGATACTCTTACGAATATACTCCGCTCTCATGTACCGGGACTTCCTCAATATGAATCCGCTTTCAAAGTGATATATACCACCAACTCCCAATATACTTCTGTTTTGAAGTCGGTGCACAACATCATTATGCTCAAAATTTCAGATAAGTATGCTCAGCCTCGTTTATCTTTTATGAGCGATGTGTATGCCTCTCCTCAGCGAATACTTACTGTTGAGGCTCCTGATGTAGCATCTTGTACATCGTATTTGTGGAAGAACAAGCAAAACATAATCGACTTCTTCACAGAATTCGAAATGAACTGTCGTATGGATGTTCTGCGTCAACATCACAATATAACTGTTTCGCGCAAGGTGACTAGTCTATTTGGAGGGGATGTCTTTGTCCCTGTAGATATGCGTTTCATCAAGACTAATCGCAACTTCTTGTGGGCTTCTAATAATAGTGCTTCAGCGAATCAGAATTTTGTTATCTATACCTATTCGGTAGCAGGAAAAAATATCAACTATATTGCAAAGCGCGATTCTGTCGTTAATGTAAATATATCGGGAGGTAAGAAAGGTTCTTATATGGTTACTGATATCAATAGTGTTGCTTTATCAAAAAGAAATATAAAAGGGAATGATGTAACTGTACTACGAGGACTGTGGAAGATGAAGGGTGACTTCATGGGTGGTCCTTTTGTTTCCTATGTCTATGTGGATAAGTCGTCTTCAACAGCTTATGCACTCGAAGTCTTTGTCTTTTCACCTTCTGAAAAGAAGTGTGATTTGATTCGTGGTTTGGAAGCATCACTCCGTACATTTACCGTTCCTTGGAACAATAAAATCACGGGAAACCACCATAATAATATTGAGAATAAATAAATAATTATTAGAATGGAAGAATATAAAATAAGAGTTGGCATCACCCAAGGTGATATTAATGGCATTGGCTATGAAGTTATTCTGAAAACCTTTTCAGATCCTGCCATGTTCGATTTGTGTACTCCTATCGTGTACGGTTCACCGAAGGTAGCTATATATCATCGCAAGGCGATGAATCTTACTACTAATTTTACAACAATAAATTCTGCTACTGAGGCAGTTCGCGACAAATTGAATATTGTGAACTGTAACAGTGACGATGTGAAGGTAGAATTTGGTAAAACTGATTCTGAGGCAGGTACTGCTGCTTTTGAAGCATTGCAAAAAGCTGTCGAAGAGTATAAGTCAGGCTACATCGACGTCATCGTAACTGCACCTATCAATAAGTTTTCTATACATTCCGATCAGTTTTCTTTTCCGGGACATACAGAATATTTCGAAAATGTTCTAGGCAACGGCAACAAAGCGTTGATGATATTGATGAATAAAGATTTCCGTGTGGCGCTTGTCACCAATCATCTACCTGTAAAGCAGATAGCTCCTTCTATTACGAAGGAACTGGTTCAAGATAAGATAAACATATTCAACCGTTCTTTGAAACAAGATATGGGAATCGATGCACCGCGCATTGCTGTAATGTCGTTGAACCCCCATGCAGGCGATGGTGGCGTGTTAGGCGACGAGGAAGAGACGATTATCTCACCCGCTATTCATGAGTTGGCAGATAAGGGCGTGCTTTGTTATGGTCCCTATGCTGTCGACGGATTCATGGGCTCAGGCAACTATGCTCATTTTGATGGGATACTTGCCATGTATCACGACCAGGGATTAGCGCCTTTCAAGGCATTGGCTATGGATGAAGGAGTCAATTTTACAGCAGGTCTGCCTGTTATCAGAACATCTCCGGCACATGGAACTGCATACGATATTGTGGGGCAAGGCATAGCAAATGAAAGTTCTTTCAGAGAAGCTATTTATCAAGCTATCGATATTTTTAGATGCAGAAAGCATCAGAAGTCGTATTACGCTCATCCTTTGCGCAAGCAATATTTCGATAAGAATGATGATAGCGATAAACTAAAACTCGATGCACCCGACGATGATTTAAGCATTTAAGGGAAAGTCGTAGTAGGGAGAATATAGTTATGAATAATTCGGATATCCAACGAGTAAAACTCAGATTCGGCATTATCGGGAATACGGATGCTTTGTCGCGGGCTATTGATATTGCAATTCAAGTAGCTCCGACCGATTTATCTGTCCTTATTACGGGTGAGAGTGGTGTAGGAAAGGAAAGCTTTCCTCAAATTATTCACCAGTTTAGCCGTCGTAAACACGGACAGTATATTGCCGTCAACTGCGGTGCTATTCCCGAAGGAACTATCGACTCAGAACTTTTCGGTCACGAAAAAGGTGCTTTTACAGGTGCGATCGGTGAGCGTAAAGGATATTTTGGCGAAGCGAATGGCGGTACCATCTTCCTCGATGAAGTAGGGGAGCTCCCTTTGCCTACACAGGCACGTCTTTTGCGTGTACTCGAAAGTGGTGAGTTTATCAAGGTAGGGTCCTCGAAGGTGGAGAAGACTGATGTCCGTATCGTCGCCGCCACAAATGTTAATCTCACTCAAGCAATTTCCGAAGGACGTTTTCGGGAAGACTTGTTTTATCGGTTGAATACGGTACCGATACATATTCCTCCATTACGTGATAGGGGGGAAGATGCGGCGTTGCTCTTCCGTAAATTCGCTTCCGATTTTGCAGAGAAATATCAGATGCCTGCTATCCATCTCGATGATGAAGCAAAACAATTGCTGGTCAACTATTCGTGGCCGGGAAATGTACGTCAGCTAAAGAATATCACCGAACAGATATCCATCATAGAGACCAATAGAGATATTACAGCCGACATATTGAAGAACTATCTGCCACAGCCCATCGAACAGCGTTTGCCTGCTATCTTGGGCGTAAAGCAAGGAAAAGGATTCGAGAGTGAGCGCGAAATACTTTATCAGGTTTTGTTCGATATGCGTAGAGATGTTACTGAACTGAAAAAAGCAGTCAGCGAACTGATGTGTGAACATGTTAGCGAACCAAACAAGACAGTTGATAATCGTCAAGTTTCTTCGGTTCCTACTTTAATTACTCAGCTGCATCCTGCTACTGTACCGATGGATAAAATAGAAAACGAGGATAATACGCGTGTGGAAGAAGTGGAAGATACACTGTCTCTCGACGACGTAGAGAAAGAAATGATTTGTAAGGCATTAAATAAACATCGTGGTAAAAGAAAAGATGCTGCAAAAGACTTGAACATCTCTGAACGCACTTTATATAGAAAAATTAAAGAATATGGATTGGATAAATAAGATTCTTCGTATATCACTGATTGTCGTTGTTCCTGTGCTATTTTCTTGCAGCGTTTCGTACAAGTTCAACGGCTCTTCTATCAATTACGACAAGGTGAAGACGTTGCAAATAACAGATTTCCCGATAAAGGCTGATTATGTCTATGCCCCGTTGGCGACGAAGTTCAATGAAGGGTTGAAGGATATCTTCATTCGTCAGACCCGTTTGAGAATGGTTAAACGTTCTCCCGATTTGGCTATAGAAGGCGAAATAGTAGGATACAATCAGTACAACCAGGCTGTCAAGTCGGATGGTTACTCTTCTGAGACGAAGTTGACCATCACTGTCAATGTCCGCTTTGTGAACAACACCAATCATGCTGAAGATTTTGAACGTCAATTTTCCGCTTTCCGAACATATAGTTCAACACAGTTGCTTACTCAGGTCCAGGATGATCTGATCGATCAGATGACGAAAGAAATTACCGATCAGATATTCAACGCTACCGTGGCCAATTGGTAATAATAGGAGGGACAATCAAGATGATTACAACAGCAACCTTGCAGGATTGGATACAGCACCCTGAAAAACTGGATAGGGATACTTTATATCAGTTGCGTACCTCTATGGAGCGCTATCCTTACTTTCCTTCTTTACGCTTACTCTTCTTGAAGAACCTCTATCTGTTGCACGACGACAGTTTCGGCAACGAATTGCGGAAGTCGGCCATCTATGTAGCCGACCGCCGTGTATTGTTCCAACTTATAGAAGGAGAACGCTATGCTTATCCCGATGAGAAAGAAGAACAGATTAGCGAAACATCCGAAGAGCCGGGTCTAGACCGTACCTTGTCACTCATCGACCATTTCTTGGAAGTGAAACCTCGTGAAGTGAAGAAACCTGCCGAGCCCGTGAATTATGCCACCGATTACATCTCCTATCTGATGAAACAAGAAGAAGAATCACCGGTACAGAATATAGGCGGCAAACCACAGTCACATAGCGACCAACTGCTTGACGAATTCATCAACAGCGATCATGGAGAATTGAAGTTGTTGCCCGAATCACTCGAAAATGATAATGAACCAGTCGGTCCGAAGTTGGATGAAAACGATGATGATGAAGGTTGTTTTACCGAAACATTGGCACGAATTTATATTAAACAGAAGCGATATGAGAAAGCTCTTGAAATAATTCGTAAATTATATTTGAAAAATCCGAAAAAAAACACTTACTTTGCAGACCAAATCAGATTTTTGGAGAAATTGATTATTAATGCTAAAAATAAATAAGAGAAAATGTTATATTCATTAGTTGTAATCTTAATGGTGATAGCTTCTTTATTAATGTGCTTCATCGTATTGATTCAAAATTCAAAAGGAGGCGGATTAGCTTCCAGTTTTTCATCTTCCAATCAGATTATGGGTGTTCGTAAGACTACCGATTTTTTGGAGAAAGCTACATGGGGGCTCGCTGCTTTCATGGTTGTGATGAGTATCGTAGCAGCTTATTCAGTTCCTACAGCATCAAAAGCGGGCGACGCTGTTTTAGAGGAAGCTCAGAAAGAACAAGGTGCCAATCCGTATAATATTCCGGCTGGTGCATCGGCTCCTAGTGGAACTGTTCCAACAACTACAGCTCCTGCTCAAGGCGGTGCAGCTACTCCTTCCAAATAATTAAAAAGATATTTTAGTGTGAGCAGAATTGCAAAATGATTCGGTTATTTGCAATTCTGCTTTTTCTTTATTCTAAATAATATTCATTAAAAATATACGTATATGACTGAAGCGATAAAAAGAAAACTTAGCGAATCAAAGGGAGCACGTTGGACTGCTCTTGCCATGGTGGCTTTCGCTATGTTGTGCGGATACTTCCTTGCAGATGTAATGTCTCCACTTAAGACTTTGTTGGAGCAGAATGGCTGGTCGAGTTCAGATTTCGGCATTTTCACCAGTGCTTACGGTTGGTTCAATGTATTCCTTCTCATGCTTATCTTCGGTGGCATCATCCTCGATAAGATGGGAGTTCGTTTTACCGGCTTATGGGCTTGCGGCTTTATGCTGGGTGGATGTGCACTGAAATATTTGGCTATCGCCGGATTTATTGGCGATTTGCAGACTTCTATTTTGGGCATCAAATCACAAGTATTCTATGCGTCGATAGGCTATGCCATCTTTGGTGTCGGTGTTGAGACCGCAGGAATTACCGTATCGAAAATCATTGTTAAATGGTTTAAGGGAAAAGAAATGGCTTTGGCTATGGGACTCGAAATGGCAACAGCACGTATTGGTACGCTCCTGGCACTTGCCGTATCTGTTCCAATCGCTAATCTGTTCGGCGGCCGTCCGTCAGCTCCTATTTGCTTGTGTCTCATCATGCTGTGCATTGGCTTTATATCTTTCTTCTGCTATACCTTCATGGATAAGAAACTCGATTCTGAGATTTCAGCCGATAACAATGCTGCCGAAGAAGACCAGTTCCGCTTGTCGGATATCAAGCTCATCGTCCGTAACAAAGGATTTTGGCTCATCGCTATACTGTGCGTACTCTTTTATTCTGCCGTATTCCCCTTCTTGAAGTATGCAACCGATTTGATGATCAACAAATATCATGTCGCCGAGAACTTGGCAGGATTAATCCCTAGTCTGCTGCCGTTAGGAACTTTGTTCCTTACCCCATTCTTTGGAGGATTATACGATCACAAAGGGAAGGGAGCTTCTATCATGTTGTTGGGAGCAGTGATGCTGATTGGTGTACACATTTTCTTTGCACTGCCTATATTGAACTATTGGTGGTTTGCAACTATCCTGATGATTATCCTCGGTATCGCTTTCTCTTTGGTACCGTCAGCTATGTGGCCTTCAGTTCCTAAGATAATTCCCGAGAAGCAACTTGGTACAGCCTATGCGCTGATATTCTGGGTACAGAACTGGGGTTTGATGGGTGTGCCACTCCTTATCGGCGTCGTATTGGATCATTTCTGCAAATTGCCGGCTACTAAGCCTGGAGCACCGTCATACGACTACACCCTGCCGATGATTATCTTCACCTGCTTTGGTATCGTTGCCTTCTTCTTTGCTTTATGGTTGAAAGCTGAAGACAAGAAGAAAGGTTACGGTTTGGAAGAACCTAACATTAAGAAATAACATTAAGAAATAACAATAAGAAATATCAATAAGAAATATCAATAAAAAAAGCTGCCCTTTTGAGGCAGCTTTTTTTATTGATAAGGATAATCCTATTTGATATTCGGATTGATCTCGTTCCATTTCTCAACAGGAGGAAGAACACCCATGCCGATAACCTCGTCACGCAGTGTTGTCAGATGTTCGTAACTCTTCTCCAGAGCAGCCATCTCTTCAGCAGTACCAGTAACCTCTTCGTAAGCGGCACCGTTAGCTGTGATAGTAACTTCCATAGCCATCATGATATGGTCGAATCCTTTGAAAGATACGTAGCGACCAGCAGGCCAGTTGAATTCGCCGCCACCCATAGCAGCACGCATCATCTCAACAGAAACGTATGCAGGACTTTGGAATGAGCTGCGACCACGCAAAGCGATGATGTTAGCACCACCCTTAACGACCTTCTGCTGAATCTCTGCCCATTTCTCAGCTGGGAGCTTAGATGTACCGATCAACTTCAGCAGAGGAGTACCGTTTACCTTAGCTGTTGAAGCAAATACAGCCATTTGTTCACCGTGACCACCGTAAGTACGGCATCCAGTTACTTCAAATTGAGGAACACCGAAGTATTTAGCCAGTTCGCTTTGCAGACGGATACTGTCGAGAGCAGCTAAAGTAGTAACCTGTGAAGGTTTCAAACCAGACCACAACAATGTGATCAGACCGGTAATGTCGGCCGGGTTGAAGATGATAACTACGTGTTTGCAGTCAGGGCAATAAGTCTTGATGTCCTTACCCAGTTGCTCAGCAACACCTGCATTGCCTTTCAGCAAATCTTCACGAGTCATGCCTTGTTTACGAGGAGCACCACCCGAAGAGATGATGTACTTAGTATCGGTGAAAGCCTCTTTTACATCTGTAGTAAAAGTAAAGTTGACGCCATCAAATCCGCAGTGGCGCATTTCTTCAGCAACACCTTCCAAACCGGGAGCATAAACATCATATAAGCAGATGTTAGGAGTCAGCTTCATCATGGCAGCAGTCTGTGCCATGTTCGAACCAATCATACCGGCAGCGCCGACGATGGTCAATTTTTCGTTTGTTACAAATTCCATAATTGTATAATTATTTAGTGATTAAAAATTCCTTTTCTATTAAGTAATGCAAAGGTACTAAAATCTTTATCATGATATTACTATTTTTTGTAGTAACAATTAAATATTTTATAGCTGCTTTATCTTGATATTCATATCTTATTCATTCTCAGCGTACGGTCGTAGATAATGGCATCCATATTGCTTTTCGCCCATCCGATAAGTCCGTTCATGAAAGGCAGCAATGTGCGCGAACGTTCTGTCAGCGAATATTCCACCCGTGGCGGCACTTCTGGATACACTTTGCGTCTAAGCAGCCCGTCCTCTTCCAGTTTGCGAAGCGTTATCGTCAGCATCTTCTGCGAAACGTCGGGAATAGATTTCTGCAGTTGGCTGAAGCGCATAATATTCGATGTGTTGAGCGTGTACAGTACCAGCAACGACCACTTGTCGCATACCCTCGATAAGATATTGCGTATCGGGCAGTCGGGATACAGTTCATCTATCGGTTCATTCATATTCATAACTATCTATTTTATTATTACAATATAAAAGTAACTATTGAGAATGAATACGCAGCAAGCTAGTTTGTTAAACAAATATAAAGTTGATTTTTACTTTCTGCCGACAATAGGCAATAGTATCATTCAGGTAACTATCTGTTATGTCGGTGCCCTCTTGCAGCAACGGTTTGATTCATCTATTTTTGCATCATCAAAATAAGGAAATAATAATCACTTCAAAAGTAAAGACAAATGAAAAATGTAGTATTAATCGGAGCTAGCGGTTTTGTAGGATCAGCCATTCTCAATGAGTTGTTGGCAAGAGGACACAAAGTAACGGCCATCGTACGTAATGCAGCCAAGGTGACTGTCATGAACGACAATCTGAATGTTGTAGTAGCCGATGTCACCGAAACCCCTCGCATGGTAGAGTTGTTCACGGGCAAAGACGCCGTTATCAGTGCATACAACCCCGGTTGGAGCAATCCCAATATCTATGAGGATACGAAGCATAACTATCCTTTAATACTCGGAGCAGCCAAGAAAGCTGGAGTACGCCGTATTCAGATTGTAGGAGGAGCAGGTACGTTGTTCTGTGCTCCGGGACTTAGAGTTGTCGATTCGGGAGTTATTCCTGCAGAGATTATGGGCGGTGTGAAATCCCTTGGCGAGTTCTATCTCGATACATTGATGAAAGAAGATGCCATCGACTGGACCTTCTTCTCACCCGCAGGCACATTTGTTCAAGGTGCTCGCACGGGCAAGTTCCGTTTGGGAAAAGATGATTTGATTGTCGATGCCGAAGGGAAGAGCACCATATCTGTAGAAGATTATGCTCTTGCGATGGTCGACGAACTGGAACAGGAGAATCACCACAAGGAGAGATTCACTATCGGATATTGATATCTTCATTATCATCCGACTATAGAACCTCCTATCATTTTATTTTGTAACGGCCGTTACAGCAACAGCCGTTACATTCTTTTTCTTATTTCTTATACAATTCCATCTCCACTTCTGTCACACGTGAAGTGTCAAAGTACATCACTTTTTCCTTATACATCGAGTTTGTCTCGGCGAGTTCTATCACGTCGCACTTGCCCGCCATCATCTGCATCTTGATTTTCCAGATATTGAACCACTGCCGCATCAGCTGATACTCGTCGGCCACTGTCGTCACATAGAAAGGATGCTCTTTCGAGCCGTCTCCCGTACGACTGATGGCGTGCAAGATATTCGCCAGCCGCTGAGAATAGAGATGACGTGTAGCATCAGGCTTTTCCAGTTTATCGCAGGCGATAGCGGCAAGTGTCAGGGCTGTGCAGTTTAGAGGGTTCAGCTTCAAAGCCTCGTCGGCCTTGTTGAGCAACTTCTCGTAATTCTTTGCATTAAGCAATTTGTATAGCCCGTCCTCTAGTTTCTGAGCCTTGAAGAAGTTGGGCAGATACGACGTGCAGAAATAGGCACGAGCGATGTCATTCACACTTTTCGTAGAATCTAATTGGGCGACAGCTGTAATGAGCGTGTCTATCTCTCTCGGATGTGCTTTCACATCTTCCTCAATACTCTTAAAGTTTACAGGAATAAAATTCTGGGGTTCTTGCGACCAGGCCGAAGTAATCAGGACAAGCGAGCATAGTAAAACGATAGCTTTCTTCATTATTTTACAATTTAAATTGGAACTATTAGTTAGTAGTGCTGTAAAGATACGTCTTTATTGAGATTTAATTGCTAACTTTCGGAGAAAATAGCGCTGCACCCTGTGCAGATGAATCAGAGACGACAATATTAATAAGCGGAATATGAAAGTAACAGAAGGATACATGCCCTTTAAAGGACATAGCACATATTATAGAATAGTAGGTGAGAACACAGGCCGACATAGGCCGATACTGCTGCTGCATGGCGGACCAGGCAGTACACACAATTACTTCGAAGTGCTCGACCGCCTGTCGGACGAAGGTCGGCAAGTCGTCTCTTACGACCAGATAGGCTGTGGCAAGTCATTTGTCGAAGGACATCCCGAATGGTGGAACGCAACGGTATGGCTCGAAGAGCTTATCTCTCTCCGCAACTATCTCCATCTGGACGAGGTGCATATACTTGGCCAGTCGTGGGGAGGCATGTTGCTGATAGAATATCTGATAGAGAAGAAGCCGCAGGGAGTATGTTCAGCCATCCTGTCGAGTACACTGCCCGACAGTAAGCTATGGGGCCGCGAACAGCACCGCATGATAAAATTCATGTCGGCCGAAGATCAGCAGTATATTGCAGCTGCCGAGGCGTCGGGCGACTATCAAAACGCAGATTACCTGAAAGCCAACGATAAATACATGGAACTCCATTGTGCGGGAGCAGTCACTGCCGACAGTCCCGAGTGCCTTCGCCGACCTAAGAAGTCGGGCGAGGAGTCGTATCTGGTAGGGTGGGGACCCAACGAATACACTCCCTTAGGAACCCTCAAGGATTTCGATTATACCGACCGGCTCAACGAGATTCAAACACCTTGCCTGATTACCAGTGGCACGAACGACCTCTGCACGCCTCTCATTGCCAAAACCATGTACGACCGCATTCCCGATGCTCGTTGGGAACTCTTCGATGGTGCCCGTCACATGTCGTTTGTCGAACAGAACGACAAGTACTGCGCCATCCTCTCTCAGTGGCTCGAAGAACACGAATAAGAAAAACCGTAAAAGACAATAGATTATTTATATATACAAAATGAAAAAAATCAAGACTATCTTCGTAGCCTGCATCGTTGTTATGCTGGCATTATCAGCAGGAACCTCCTGCTCCTCAAGTGAAGAAATTAAAGACAACTGCTATTTCACCGTTGGAGTGAAAGACTATTCCACTACTATCATCAGTACCGCCGACCAGGCAGCAATCACCCAGTATGCCGAAAGCATAGAGAGTGCCTACTGCAAAGCTTTGGGCATCACTACGGGCAACACCATCACTCTTTCGGGCGACTATACCAAAGTAGCGGCCCAGATGAAGGCGAAGTTCAATGCAGCCACTTTACCCGCAGCACCTGTGCTGACGGGAGGGAGCAAATACTCGTTCTCTTATTCCCTTTCAGGTTCCGACCTTGCAGGCAGTTCCTCTCAAAACACAGAAATCGTCAGCAAGGCCTTCAGCAACTAAGCAGGAAACTAACTTGAAGAGGGAGCAGTAATACTCCCTCTCAATAAATAAAAGTTCTTTTATTACTCCGTCGAGCCCCTGCAAGTATAAATCGTTCATGATAGAAATTAACAAGCATTTCTATATGAACGAGAATCGGCTCACCTTGTATTACGACAGCAAGCTACAGGCGGTCATTCCCGAAGTGTATTCCTATATCCTGCCGTATGGGGCAGATAGGCAGAAAGTAATATAAAAAGATGAGTGTGTTTGCTGAAGCCAGGACTTCCTTTTATAATAAATCCTCTGCTTCTTTACGACTAGCAGATCGAGCTATGTATTGAAGTATTCCCCACCATGAGACAGAAAAGAAGAAAATCCCTATTGATACTTGAACTTGAACATCCATTAGCGAGAATTGAGTTAACATAACGGATAATAAAGCTATTGCTGATAAAAGCATAATCCAAGAAACGATAGCTAGAACTATAGCTATACTTCTAAAACTACTTGTCGGTGAATTGTAAATTTTCATGATATAAAATATTAAAGTTGATATGTATATTCTTTGATAATATATATTTAGCAGTTGTATTCTAATTACTGCTTTTTGTATAATAAATCTTTCAATGTCTGCACTTTATTCCTGAAAATCTCGATTTTATTAGTATCCTCTTTGGTTAATCCTTTTATATTTAGACCGCAATCAAATTCGTCACAGAATTCGATATCAACATCGTTTTTGTGACCTTTAGGGCATATATATTTTGTGCTAGATTTACTTAGCAGACCTTTTACTTCTGCAATTTTCCCCTTATCAGGTAAATTATCAAGTCTGTTAATAATTTCTTCCATAGATTTTATATCATCTTCCTTATAAATCGATTTGTCGCAAGATAACACATCTATGACGATATCTATCATATCTTTATCAATTAGTTCTAAAACTTTTTGTGAATTAAATAAATTCAGATCTTTGATGAGTTTAATGGCAGCCGAGCTAGATGATTCTATATTATAATAAATAACATTTACGGCATTCTCATAATCCAATTTTGCAAGAAGGAACGGAAAATTAATTAATAACAGTTTATCAATATTTGTTACCGAACCTGTTGGTAGCACAATTAGTTTTTGATATTCTTTATATAAAAGAGGAACAATTTCAGGAATAAAATATGATTTTAAGTATTCCCAATCTTCTTCGGTAGGTACCATTCCATCCGAATTAAATTTTTTCAGATACTGTCTCTTTTTACATTCATAGGTCAACTGTGAGCAAGAAATTTCGTTTGTTTTTTCTGATGACAAGTTTACTTGTTCATTGCATTTTTTTATTTTCACTGCGGTACCCATTGCTGACACCATAAACATAGACTTACTCTTTCCCGAAATTTCATCGAAATCAACGTGAAGACCTATCAATGCATTACCTCCAAGTAGCAATACTTGGTCTGAGAGAGATTTTATAGCATCTTTATAAATCATTCGCAGTTTATTCTGATAAGAATTCGAATATCCCCCGAAAAAGTCAGTAAACGAAGCAGCAAAATCCGATAGTATATTTGTTCCAATAACTAAATTGGTTGACACAACATCTAGGTATCTTTCGATAGGTGTATTTTCAATTTGGTTTGTTGTTGTAATAATGACATTTTCCATAATAGCGATTATTAAATATATTCATCAAATGTAATAAATATTAAGATATTTTCCTTGATTACTCACAATAATCGTGCAAATAAATCTAAGAATGTACTGTATAATTTTATAACTTTGCTTGTAGCATAAAACAATATGACCGATAAGCTTACTCCCGAACAACGTCACCTCTGCATGTCGCACATACGCAGCAAGAACACCAAGCCGGAGATGATAGTGCGCAAGTACCTCTTTGCGCAAGGATATCGCTATCGTCTGCATGTAAAGCGTCTGCCAGGAACCCCCGACATCGTATTGAAGAAATTCCGCACCGTTATCTTCGTCAACGGCTGTTTTTGGCATGGGCACGAAGGATGCAAATACTATGTCTTGCCAAAGACGCGCACCGAATATTGGCAGAAAAAAATAGCGCGAAACAAGGAAAGAGATTATAAAGAACGTTTGCTCCTGCGCGATTCAGGTTGGCATGTCATCCAATTGTGGGAATGTCAGCTGAAGCCGAAAGAACGCCAGCAAACTCTTGAGTCGTTGTCGTACACCATCAATGAAATGATGCTTGCTAATTATGGAGCAAAAGACTTTAATCACGATGACGAGCACAACTCGTCTTCTTTAATGATGGTCGCAGAAGAAAAAGAGGGATACTAAAAAGCAGATTTGTTATGATAGATTTTTTATATTAGCATATTGAGCGTCGTATCTTGTATTTGGCTGAAAATTTTTCTTTGTTGAATGCAGTTTTGAAGCTATCAGTTCGAAAGTTGTTTCTATATCCACGATGACATATTTCTCTGTCGTATTCACGCTCTTATATCTGTCGGATTCAATTTCATTAGCGTTCTTCAATACACAGTTACCTTTTACAGCAAACAAGTGTTGGTCATTGTCATTTCTGTGATGAAACAGTATATATCCGATATTTTGTAAGTGCTCTATAATATCTGCAGAGTCTACGTTATCTTTGATACCAATAGCCAACTTGCCATTTATTAGAAAATTCGCACTTTTTATTGAATAGTTCTCCATCATAACCATGAGTATTCCATCACGATGAGTATGTGTCGGCGTATAACTTTTGGAATATGATTCTTGTAACACCTCTGCGGGATTTTGTCCTAATCGACATTCCTTTATGTAGAACGCCTGCCCTAGTTTATCAAATAAAGTCTTGTTCTCGTGCACGTTAATCTTATCCAATGCCAAAGAATATATATTATCGTCAGCGAAAGGTGTATACACTTTACCGAGCATTTCTTTGAAATGATTTTTGATGTATTCTTTCCCGTCTACATCTGGATGCGCCTTCATAGCATAGAAATCATAATCATTCTGCAGCCACTTTTGAATTTCCTCACGGAACTTCTCGCGCACTTTATTCTTCCACAAGACTTTTTGGCTTCTGTTGTTCCTCGCGTAAAGGGAAAGGACAAAGAGAAAATTCACATCATAGTGGAATAGTAGCAACGTATCGCGGTCGAATAGTCTGTTTTGGAAGTGTAGCTGCTTATGTCTATTGTGCTTGCGGTCGGTTTTCTCTATCCCGTCAGTGTTATAATCGAATGATTTGTCCATTTTTGCGCTTACAAAGAAATTTGGAATGATATTATAGCCTTCTGTCACATCATCGCGGAGTTTTATTCCCGATGCAGGATTGTGACCACCATTGAAGATATCTAGATTCCATTGAATCACGTTTCGTGCATAAGTGTATTGTTTAAATATCGACTCTTTCCCTAGTTCGTGCCCCATCTTATAATATTTGCTGTCACCAATATAATAAGTCTGGCTATTTCCATTTTCTATCAAGCTCTTGGCTGTGAAAAGGTGATCTACAATCTTTCCGTCTTCTTGTTTTTTGCTCATGCCGTCGGGTAATGGGTTATCACCAATCAATTCGTCGATGATAGCTTCAAATACGAAATAGAACTCTTTCACCAGCAAGTACTCTTTCTTCTCCGTGTTTACAAATACCTGCTTCGACTCTTCGAAAAAAGCAAAGCACAGATTCCAAAGTTCCAAAGCCTTATCTGAAAAATATTTATATTTTATTTGATAGAGTCGGGTGATGCCGTATCCATTCAGATAAACCTCAAATTTTTTTCCCTTGATAAGTTGAAACTGGCAGTTGATGTCCTTGGAAAAGCCGTAGAAGTCACCAATATAGTTCAATATGGAAAAGAAGATAACAAGCAGCTCTTCGTCAAAGTTAATTTGTCGCTTCTTATTGACAGGATTGAGATAGATAGGTTGCCCTTTCTGAACGATGGCAGTTGTTGTGCTGATAGTGCGATTCCAGTTTATTTTATTGTAACCACTGTGTTGATTTTTCACTATGAACAAGAAAAAACTCTTGTTGTCTTTGTTGAACTGCAACAGAGCAAGTAGAATATCTAGGTACATATTACTCAGACGACGTCCTCCGCTACTCATTTCGGATATTCGGGTATGGTAGACGATTGAGCTGTCGTTACGTGTGTCATTCTTGTATACTACGATAGTACGATAAATCCACACAGCGAGTTTGTAAAGGAAGTCGCGTTCAATCGCATCGAGCGGATTATTTTCTTTGAGATTGATAATATCCTCAGGTCTGTATTTACCAAATGCCAATTCCTGTCCGTTATCATCCTTTAGCAATACTTTAGGAAGGATGAACACACAATCGTTTAGCAGGTTATTGTAGTAATAGCCTACATAGTGAATAGATACTTTCCCCTCAATATTTTCCAAGGCATCTATGCCGTGGAGTACGGTTCTCACATCTACAACGTCGTATTGATATTCTTCTATGAGTATTCTCATTTATACATCAATCAGTTGTGGTTACGCTCAAGTTCAAATTAAGTTTTTTAGACACAAGTTGAAGTCTTGCTACTTTCTCAGAGTTCGAAAGCTTCGTAATTAGATAATATCCATCTTTTATAAATCGCTGTGAAGATCTATAACCTCCTGTATCATCGGGGAGTTCTACTTTTGACAACATATCATAGCTCGATACCTTCAAATTTAGTTCTGCAACTCTACTAGGACCTATACGATTTATGGCATTGATAAATGTTTTGGCAGAGTTATTGTTTTCCTCGACATATCCATCTGGAAATATCACTTTTATATGGCTTTTTGTATATTCACCATCCGATTCTTCCCCTTCGTTTTCATCCGGCACATTACTAGGTTCTAATTTCAATTGGCTCAAGAATTGCATGACTTTCTGTGTCACGACAAATGGTCTGCCTTGGACGTCTGTTTGATAGAATTTGTCAAACGTCAGTTTGGGGTTATCCACATCTTCCTCATCGTTGAAGACTTCGTTGTTGAATTCAAAATCTTTGAACACGTCATTCCATAGATAGAATATCACTTTACCTACAAAGGTCTCGGCTGAAATAATCCCGTTTTGTGCTTTACAGAAGAAATAACCAAGTTTCTTGTCTTCCGATTTGGTTTCAAGCCAAATCAGGTCATTTATTTTTTTTAGAAACGACCACCAGTCATACCGATTTGTAGACACGCTTATCTGCCATTTCTTAGTGCTTTTATCATCATTACGGGCCTCGCATATTGGCATATATGTCCAGTCCCAACGCCTTTTGAATGCACTGTCTATCGGGAAAAGACTTTGGTCACTCGTGTTCATTGTGGCCCAAATGAAGAGGTTGTTAGGCAAAAGCAAAATTTCACCCTTTAGCACTTTGTCTGTCACAGCTCCATCTTTATATTGAGCATCAATAGTTTCTTTCTGGGCAATAGTCAAACCTTTTAAGGCTTTTGACAAATGGTCTTTCATATCAGAATCTGCATTAATTGGGTATTCCGAGAAGCCAGAATCATTACGATCAAGCAATTGAAATAAATCTCCGAATATTTGTGCACAATTACCACGATTGATTTCTTCAATCACAAGATATTGCTTTTTCGGCTTTTCAGCCCCAGCCTCTGCAATCTTCTTCCAGGCAGCAATATATGCTTGTAAAAATGCTTGTTCTACAAACTCATAGACAATCTTCGTTTCCTTTCTTTCTTTACCATCTTCATCTTTCACCGGAACAACTTTAGTACCTATCACGGTCATAACAGTGTTTTCAACAGTTGCAGGCTTATATGCACCGACAAAAGTAGAATAATCTGAATCGGGATGGAATGTAGTGCGGATAACACCCTCTCCTTCTGTTTTCTCTAAAATAGTATGTGACTTACCTGTACCAGGGGCGCCGTAAAATATCTGCTGAAGAGGTAATTGGAGTAGAGGTAAGGTTAGAACTTTTTCTTTTCTTATAATTTTTTCAGGAGAAAGCGACATTTGTGCCATAACAAATAATGTCGCATTATAACCATATTCATATTTATCTATATCTGTTTTCCCACTCAAAGCAACCCTTGCACTGCTGCTGCTCGCATCAGGATGGAGCATTACGTATTCAATAAATTCCTTCAAAAGATTTTTTGAAATTGTTCGAAGACCTCTTGCTCCTTTGCTCATGTTCTCTACGATATAGCACAATCTGTCCTCATCAACAATTTTTATCTTACCGTCATCAGAGGTATCACCTATTGATAATGTAATATAGTCTTCCATAATTTGAATTTTAAGAATTTCTACTTTTTAGTCAGTAAAGATAATAATTATAATTTATTCTCGAATAATTCCTTTATAGGTTTCAACATATTTCCTCCATTAACGAATAAGAGTTCATCACTTTTTTATAAGAAGACATTAATATGAAATGCCCCATTTATACTGTTTTAATAATACAGTAAGAAACATAGTCTTCCTTGAGAGAATTGTAATCTTATAAAAATTTAGCTTTGGTGCACATTCAATGAGATGATGCTTGCTAATTATGGAGCAAAAGATTATGTATCTCGGGAAGAGGAAACAATCGAGATAAAGAACGCAGCGGAAAAAAGAGAATAGGTATACTTAGATATAAAATACTTCATTATTCATTTAATAGAGGTGTAGTGTACGAGAGATCACTAAGTACCCTATTCGTTTAACTGGAAGCCTGCTAAAAGCTAAACAATAACTAGAATACAATTTTCGCGATGAAAGCGCTGTGGCATATTGGCATCCTTAAGGGGATTACCTGATGCGTTATCTCTTCTTCCAGTTAATCCTAAACAAAGACAGGTTATCTCATGGCTTTTTGTAAAAGAACTTATATCCATTCATCATCTTATATAGAGAATGCAGCAACTGAATTTCAATGACAAGACATTGATATTGATATTGATATTGATTTGACGTGTATTGCATAGAATGCTGTTTGAGATTTGTTTATGGTCATTGGAAACAATGGAAATTAAGATGAAGTGATTGAATACATATTTATAAAGATGAAGATAAACGTTATTATATCAATGCCTATTGGGCCATTTTAACGAGGACAAGGAGAGCTATGGATTATGTGTCTTAATGGGACAATGAAGACCATATCCGAAAGAAAGATTTACTATAATAGGACATATAAATATTTAAATTGACTCGGAAGAATAGAGTTAATTAAACGTAAGTAGTTTATAGATTAATAATTGTTAGAATTTAAAAGTATTCATCATTATTTGTATCTCCCATTTCAGGCAGTTCTTCAGCTGCATTAGACGAGAATGACTTCTTAATTTGATAATTGTAAGTTATTTCTTCATTTTTATTCTTAAAGGAAAAGTCAGCAATTTCATTTTTGGGCTTAATGTCTTTGATTATATCATCTTGGTCAATTTGGCTAATCTTTATATGAAGATTTAAAGTTTGAGATATTTCATCAATTTGTTGAGCCTTTTTGTTTGTATTGCTACACGTGCAAATAAATAATCCATTTTCAAGTGGCTTATAAGATCTATTATATAAAGGATTTATTGTGTCAGTTATTAAATTGTCGCAATTATTTAGGATATTAAGATTACGTACCTTATCTGGTCCTACAAGTTTTATTACTTTAACAAGTGTTTCAGAAGCATGTTTTTCTTGTATTATAGTTCCATTAGGAAACTCTACGCGTAATATTTTTTTTGTTGAGTGGAACTTTGATATGGGAGTATATACATGATTATTTGAACTTAAATCATCGAATAATTTACTCCAATCCTTTAAATCCATGTTTCTGAATCTGTCTTTATAGAAATCGTAAACTATATCATATGCTTGAGCCAGGTTTCTGTATTTTTGACAAAGTACAGGCTGTAATTGTTTTATCAACTTTGGATTTGTGATTTTTTTTAGTTTATCATTTTCATCTATTATGTCATGATGAATACCTCTACTTTCATTTATTTCTTCAATATATGATAATGTTGCTGTTAGGGCGCCTACATATAAATTGTGTTTATGACGGTATTTTTTGATATCTTCAATATCCATTAATGCTTGGACAAAATTCCAGTAAGTATCATCGTGATGATATTTTATTAAATATTGTTTATTTTCATATAATATTTCCAAATCTAAAAAGTCTCTCCAATAAAAATAATCCTTCGATAGTTTTTTATTAATTTGATTTATAGATTTGATATACTTATCTTTATTCTGGAGGTATTCGAAATATTCATTTATGTTCCCAATTTTTCCATCTAACTTTTCCTCTTTCGGTTCTGTCTCTTCTTTTATCAGGCAACTACTTCCGTTAATTACAAAATTCAAATAGTCTTTTAGTAATTCTTTTTTAAGATTGCATTCACTATCTTTTATAGGATTTTCTTCCATTAGTCTACAAAGCCTATCTATAGCTTCGCCATAATTTGAGAGAGAGTCATAAGTTAGAAATATATTTTTATACGTTTTCGCTATATTCAGCAATCTTTTGACAGTATCAGGAGCAGTTCCTGTGTATTGTATGTTTTGCATTACATAGTTCTCAAATTCTGATATATTGGATTCGGATATGAATTTCTTATACGCATTATTCGCATCAGACCTTCTTTTAGAACCTACAGCGACATATTTTGTTTCTTCAGGGAAATAATTATTTAATGAATCTAAAACAAAAATGGCTAAACTACTAGGAAATATTAGGACCTTATTATCATTGTTTAGTTCTTTTTCTATGACAATTTTTTTCTTTCCAGCTTCTTCCTGTAAAGATAGTCTGGAATAAAAAGAAACACTTTCTGCAATGTTTAATCTCTGTTTTGCCCAATATGGATTCCAAGTTGTATAAACATTGTTTACTGAATCATATCCGAGTAATAAAAATTTAGAGTCTGATTCTTTAATGTCATTAAAGATATCTCTGATTGGAAGTTGAATCCTCCAGACATCAGGATTGTTAAAATAAGCAGGAGATATATTTTTAATATAAACGTAATATTTAATGGAGTGGAAAGAACACTCAAAAGGATTTATATTTTTATCGCAAGAGAAAGTTATTTCCTCATCAAACAAAGCTACAAAACGGCTTTTCAATTCATCTCGTTCAATTTTCATATACATGATTTATATGTTATTATAAATTAAATTTATATAACTCACTTCCACTTAATTTATTTGATGGAATTTCTTCAATACCTTCTAGACTAGATGAAAAGTTGACGTTAGAGACAGCAATAGGAACATTATTGAGCTCAATAGAGGGAACAGATCTGTAGTCAAAAAATGCTAATTTATCTACTGCTGTAGTTAAATCAAAATAGACAGAAGATGTCTTATTAATATCACAACCAATTGTATTAGCTATTACAGTTTTCAGCTTTAGCTTCATCTCTATAGAATGTGTTTTTTCGATGATTTTATCGGCTAGATCTATGATTGATAATCCTGTAGTTCCTTTCCCTGTCTCAATAACAGTAGTTGAAGCGATCACTAATTCAGAATTTTGTGTAGGATTCAACTGTTCCATTGAAAAATGATGAATTCTGTCATAAGATGTTGAAGATTTTACTTCTAATTTTTCTTTTCCTAATGAAAAGTCATATTTATCGTTTGGGTTGTTATGCCATGCGGAGAGTATAATATCAGTATCTTTCGCCAAGTATATAATAAGCAATTCTGCCCACAATCCTTGAATTGTTTTTAAAGCGATATGATGCATTGCACTAAATATCGTAATTATATTTTCAATTTCTATTGAGATTTTCTTAACAGATGGTTGAAAATCAAATTTTTGAAGCACTAGCATAAAAATATCAATAAAATACTTTAGTAAGGTCTCTTCTGTAGACTTTAAAGTAATAATTGTAAAAACTATATTGCACTCAATATTATTTTCTATAATATCACATGTTTGATTGTATTGCACTGAAAGAAATTCCATATTTATGTTGGGAACATTTGATTCTCCTCTGGAATTCACAAAAAACATGGGGAAACCTTCAACAGATTTACCCATCTTATGGTTTGTCCCTGAAATTGTAATAACATTAAATTTGTTATTTATCTCCGGTGTCTCAATTGTATTATAAATATCAAATATATTCATATTGAAGGTTATTTAATCATCGTCATCGATGCTTCCATTCGAAATATAGGAAACAGCAAAATCTTCAGGATAATTCACAGCTAATGTATAAGCCTCTTTTCTTATATCAGAGTTCTCAAATTTTAATGACAAGTGATGTAATTGTATTGTTATAGAGTCATTTCCAATGATTTTTACATCACCAGGATAATCTGTCTTATCTGTAGCAGAACTAGGCCCTGCAAAAAGGCGAGTATTCAATGAAAACTGTCTTGTTTTTATATCAAATGAGCGTTCACGAGCTTGTGAATTATAAGCCATCTGGATGAAATAGACATATCGAAGTGGCTTTTCCATGTCATCACTAGAAAGGTATCTTAGATACCTGATTGTCTCTGTTTTCCTTAAAGAATCTCTATAATTACCAAAATGAAAGTCAGCAAGAAACGTAATTGCCTCATCTACTGATAATTTAAAGCCTCTATGCGTCCTGTCTTTAGTTGTATATGTATAATATATATCGAAATCTGTATCATGGTTTTCAATGAATTTAGTTGATGTTTTGATATTTTCTCTGATGATAGCTTCATCTTCAAATGCTTGCAAAGCGAAAGTTCCTTTTAGCCTATTGCTAACAATAGATTTAGGTAAGACATTGAGTCTTGAGGGCCTTAATTTGTCAGATAATAGGACGGCATGTTCAACCTCTGTCAATGTACTGCATTTTCCCAATAGTGATCTAAGTTCTTCTTCATGGTCAATATAATTATAATAATTTTCAATTGAAATTTTGGGAAGAAATACAAGACATGATTTTATATAATCTTCTTTATAGCCAAAGAAACGACACCTTTGCTCAATAGTATCAGCATTTGATACTCCTGTATTATACCTTGGCATATAAGTAGTCGCTAAATTTTCAACGGTAAAGCCTCTATTAAGCATTTCGGCACCAACTAAAATATGCATTTTGTAATTATTCCATTCAATGTGAGTATTAGCATCCTTATCACTATTAACAAGATATGTTTTTTTATCATTAATAATATCTTTGATATATTTTGAGACATTGCTAAAAGCAAGTTGAGGATCATTATCATAATGTTCTATAGCTATCGGATAATTTTTTTTGAATTGTTCCAACAAGTCTACTTTATCATCTTGACCATCAGGTTCCGATAGTATTTTTCTCCAATTCTTTAGTTCTGCATCTATCCATTTTTTGAATATTTTATTCCATTCATTTGTATTGTCTGGATGGACCATCATCGATAAAAATCTAATATTCCGAGGTCTAATTATCTTTGTAATGATTATAACAGCCATTATATGAAGCATTAAGGCATCTTTCAAAGATTGTGGCATTCTCGTAAGGGGATTTCTTTTTTTATGGAACACATCTTCCGGTGGAATTTCTTTGATTAGACTGCCGTTGAACAATGAATGGTTCTTCCCTTTACCAAAAAATAACTTACCGCCTATATAGCCTTCACCTGGATATAGGAGTGTATGACTGTCTGGAGATAAAAGATCTTGTATGTTGATAAGGAGGTTGGCTTGAGGCGTTGCAGTATATTGGATATAAGTATTTCCTGGGAGAGTTTCTCTGAGTTTCAAAATAGCGCGATATGTAGAAGACAGTTCTTCTTCTCCTTCCTCAATGCTGTTTTTACGACCATAACTATTCAAAGAAGCTTGATCTGCTTCATCATCAACAATCAAAACACTTTCTTCCTTCATTGCATCCTTAAAGTCTGTGTTTTGAAAAATCTCAGTTAATCTATTAATTTGTTGATAATGTTTTAATAAAGGTATAATAATAATGGGCTTATCGGATGATTCAAGATGACCTATGATATCTTCGATATCATCCTTTGTGGGACTCATATGAATTTTATAGAAGTCATTGTTATCCGAATTTTTCCCAATCAGATCCTTTCTAAGCCGTTCTGAAGTTTGTGTACGCAAATTTAATTTTGTACCTGCCAGTACAATAACAATTCTATATCCATTATCTAAAGCTAAGGCCATTAATCCTGTAAATGACATTGTTTTTCCACTCTGAACATATCCTACAACAAGATGAGTCGTATCAGGCATATGACAAGCGTTGTGAGGATTAGAATAATTGAGTATATGTGCAGTTTCGCTCCTAAACTGAACTGCACAACTATCTGTCAAGCCCTTTTTTATAACTGTACCATGTTCATCTATTACTTTTTTTTGAGAATTTATAAAATCTTCAAAGTGAGGTCCAGATGTGACATTCTGCAGAGCATGGCCTTTTGAACCATATTTATTATCATCTCTAGTTAAGACTACAACTTGTTGCATAACTATATCATTATCTGTTTTATATACTCATTAAAATAATTAAACAGTTCACTTGATGTATCAACGCCATTTTCTCTTGTCATTATTTTGCCTATCGCCAATGCCTTAATTAAAGCTACAATTTCTGGAGAAGGTTTTTTGAAATGTTGGAAATATATGTGATCTATATTAATATTGCAAATGTAAATATTTTCTGCTTTATACGACACATCTATCCAAAATAAATCTCTACCTCCTTCTTCTAAAAAACGGACTTTCAGCACACATTCTCTATCATCTATTCTAAATTTTTCATCGTATTGGCGTAAACTATCAGGTTCATCCAATAAAGGGGCTGTCGATTGTAATACTATATTGGAATCAGGTTCATTATGTGGTACATTAGTGTTAATTACGACTGGTCGTATATCAGTATTCGCTTTATCGTGCTCATGCTTTTTAACCAGTTTCTTAATAATCTTAATTCTTTCGTCAACCCTGTAATCGCTAGCTTGACTAAAAAATTTTGGGTCAACTCTTTGTATACTATTGTGGACTTCTTCCATTAGAATTTCAAGGTTCTCTTTGTCTTGAATATCATTCTTATTAAAAGAAACATCAAAGCCTTCCAATTCCAACTCTCCAAAAATTCTTTTATCCCTTGGACTCCCAATTTGGCCTGACAAAAATTTTGAATAATAATGGCCTTCGGATTGTTCCCCGACAATGACCCGTCCTCTACGCAATAAAACAATTCCTTTATCTTTATTGCTCATCGTCTCTAATATTCCAATAAATCCCTTAGCTTTATATTTACCTCCAAGAAATGATACATCTATATTTTTTTTCCAATACATAGAAGGAGACTTGGGTTCTTTAACATATGGAGCATTTAGAATTTGACATTCAGAGAAGTTAACTACTATATCATTAACCATAAGCCTCATCTCATTGTTTCTTAGATACCTCCGATAGATGCTTGCTAAATCATCTATGTAACTTTGCAAGGATTTTTTGCAAATTAAATTTTTTTTCTCTGTACTGGTAATATTGATCACTGTATAATGTTCATCTGGATCTATTCTCGGTATTTCATCTACGGGTAAATCCTTAACATTATCGGAGATAACTTTATCCATTTCAAAACTAACTCGTCTTTCAACTGTCTCATTTAATGCTTTTGTACGGACAGTCCAATTTTTACCTAACCAGCATGCAGCAGTTTTTAGACCCATTCCAAATTCATTTAGACCAGAATTGTCATCAGGAGTTTCAGCAGGTATAAAAGCTTTGATAAATTTATCATGACCGATGCCTGCTCCATTGTCCTTTATGGATATTAAATGTGCATTCCCTTCATCATCCCATTGAAAATCGATGTCTACTTTAAGCCTATATTCATTTTCTATTTCTATCAAATCCTCTTTATGCGAAAGATATGATTGTAAAGCATTATCAACGAATTCGGCTAAGACGTGCGGAACAGTATTAGGTAAATTTGAAAAAATTCCATATACTCGAGGTTTTATCTCTATATTAACGTTTTTTATTTTGTTATCATTCATAATTCCAAAAGTTTCTTTGCGATATGTTTTACTATTGTAACATTTACAGCATTCCCAAGAGCAGCTGAAATTCGCGCTGGTGACAAAGGAAAATTTTTAGATTTATAATCCAAGTTCAGTTGAGACATACCTTGAAGAGCAGCACCTTCCCGAATTGTCATATAACGACCCTTCGTAGGCTCTCCAGTTTTCAAGATACTCTTAGGAAGAGGTACCCATGGGAAAATGGGAATTTGTGTACCTACAAGATTTAGCGCAGGAGAAAAAGTAGGTAACTTCACCCTAATTCCAGACGCTCTAAACTGTATGATTTTATCCTCAAGCGTCGGAGAGGCATCAATTCCACAATTCCATTCTAATTTCAAATGCGAATTATCAAAATTCTCAACCTTAATCAACCACTCATCAAGCCATGATTTATTTAATTCGTAAAAAGCCCGATTCTGACGGATATAACTTATTTTCCAAGGTGGAAATTTTGGTGAGCGATTTGTTTGTGCATATACAGGGAGTTGCAATAGGCAAGAATCCTTTGAATCTCCTTGGATTAATCTGCCTAATTTTCCTTTTTTCCCCAGCAATTGTTCGATGGATTGGAAAGCGGGAGCCGTTTCTTCAAAATCATAGTTTGCACCAAACTCCATAGCCCATATGGGAAAAGAAGGTATCAATTGACCATTATGAACCGTATTGTCAATGAACTCTTGCCATAGATTTAACTGTTTCCTTGTTTGGTATTTTATTTTTTGAATATCTGTGTCATTTACATCAATAATTTTGTTTATATTACACTCAAATTTATCTTTTGGGGGAATAAGAAAAGAAAAATTTGACAAATCCCCAATGCGTGAATCCATGCACACAATATAAATCCTTTTTCTATGCTGCGGTATTCCATATTGATGGGGAGATAGAATTTCAGATTTCACATCGTATTCCAGTCCTTTTAGTTTTTCCTGGATGACTTTCCATGTATTTCCTTTATCGTGGCCTTTCAAATTAGCGACATTCTCAAGTAAGATATATTTCGGACGATGATATTTAACTATAGCACATATGTAATTAAATAAGTTTCCTCTGTCCTTATGATCATTAAATCCTTCTCTCTTACCTGCTTGGCTAAAAGGTTGACAAGGAAAACCTGCACATAAAATATCGTGTGATGGAATTTCTGAAGGAGCTATTTTTGTGATGTCACCCTCAATCCTAGTATTAGGGAAATTTATAGCGTATAATTTTCTTAAGTCTTCTTTCAATTCGCTTGCAAAAACACATTTACATCCAAGTTTAGACAATGCAAGATGAAAGCCCCCTAATCCTGCAAATAAATCTATAAAAGTATATTGTTTCTTCATTATAATATTTCTTCTATTACAAATATTTATGCCTTTAGCATTTTACTCATTATGAGGACTAACATTCTGTCCTCTATTACATAGCAAGACATAAACTTTTCCCTTTTGTACGACGTTGTATGACTTATATTTTATTTAGCTTATTGCCATCATTCTACTATTGACTTAGCTATACGTATGTTTTGTTTACCGAATGTTTTATATTATTAAAGAGATCTTTTCATCTAAAAATTCATAAACTATATATAGTTCTCAATTCCTCTTTCAGTACAACTTGTTGGGGTGGGAGAGGAAGTCCTGTATTCAGATACTTAACGAGACAGCGTTCACAATCTTTACCGTAATCATCGAGTACTACCATTTGTGCATTTTCATCACCTTTATCTTTTACCTCTTTGAACATTACGATATCTCCAGATTTTATATTCATCATATTTACAACTAATTATATGTTTAAGTCATATATTTACTGACATCAAATTTAGATATAAAGTACGTAATTAACAAATAAACGATTTAGTTTCTTATTTAATTTATTTAATGTAATAAAGCTCTACTATCTGTACATATGATGCATGGTATTTTCGTGGTTATGTTGTTATGACTTCCTGGTTATGAAATGAAAAGTTTATAGTTATGTTCTCAAAAGTTTGTAACCGGAACGTGAAAAGTTTGTAACCAGGAAATTTCTTCTTCGTAGTTACGAAAATTCAGTGCGATGAGGATGCTTTTTCTTCTTTTCATTGTATGTTAATTTATTTCATTGTTGCTGTTAAGTTATTTTATTAAAAATGGTAGTGGTGTGAGTGGTGTTTCCTAGGGCGCATAAAATTTTTGTGTTTTAGGTATTTTAGGTATTATCATATTGCTACTTATATAAGTAAATTTATTATACATAAAATGGATAAAACTTTTTTTTATCTCCGTCCTAGGAAAGACCACTACCACCACTACCTAGGGGTAGTTGAAAATCGAAACGTGGATATATTGTAGCCTCGATTTTGGCTTATGGGAGTTATATTCGTTATTTTGTGATTTTGCTGCTTTATTCAGCATCAGCACTTTTTTTGTTATATCAGCTGTTGACAGCGCAAGTGTTGTTGCGCCGACAAACTGATAGTTATTGTATTGCTGTTGCTTTCATTTTGATAGTCGTTGTTATAGGCCTATTTCGGCCTTTTTTTATCATTTTTACAAAAAATCGATTTAAACTCCCTCAAAATTAATTAGAATGAGAGCGTATTTTCGTTTGTCAACGAATTTCGGTAAATGAAGAATGTTAATCGCTTATTGTCGGCAAAACATCACTACGCGTCTATTGAAAATCGTATCAAGAAGATACTGTAGGTCCATTTCTACTGCCATCGATTGTAAATATTTTGAAATCATAATGAATAACTTTTTCATTTACAACAATATGATGCGTATACCCCCAGTGACAAAAGCTTATATGTTTCTAACTCTGCTTAGCAGTATTTGTTCTAAGTTTGATGTTAACTATCCCTTCGTCACTTCGTGACACTTTCTCTGTTAGAGGGAGTATCTGTTTTTTGATATTATCAATTGTATGCATTCGACTTGCTTTATCTTTTGATAAGATAAGCTGCGTCTCGGAATAAAATAGAAACAAGTTTCTTTTATTCTTCTCTCGACTTGCATTATCTTTTAATAAGATAAGCTGCACCTCAGCATAAATAACGAACGAGTTCGTTTTGTTATGCATTCGGTTTGCTTTATCTTTGTCTTATTAAACAGCGTCTTCGGGAGTAGCTGTGTCATTCCCGTTGTCCTATTATGGGGTTTCGACAGTGTCCGTCGTATTGTTGAAGGCGCTTTTAATTCTTTCTTGTGGTTCTTCCAGAGATGCGGTACTGTCATCATTCATGTTCAATAAAATAGCTTAGCGCTACTTTATTTCTACTGCATATTGTTATTTCTCCTTCATTAAATAGATGTTCTTTGTTATAATATTGTCGGTAAACAATTACCTTTGCTGTAGGAAATAAACAGCAATGAGATGAAAGATTTTGAATGGGCGAAGGAATTGAATTGTGCCGTTACGGTTTGTGATGTTGACGGTATAATTTTATTTATGAACGATAAAGCTTGTGAGACATTTGCCAAACGTGGTGATTTGATAGGCAAGAATCTTTTCGACTGTCATAATGAACGCTCTCAGCAGATTATCCGCCAGATGCTGGCTACTGGTGGCACTAATACTTATACTATCGAAAAGCATGGTGTTAGGAAGATGATTTATCAGTCGGCTTGGAAAAAGAACGGCATCGTGGCCGGTCTCGTTGAAATTTCGATGGTTCTGCCCGATGAGGTTCCTCAATATATCAGGGGGTAATATTTTCCTTAAATCCTATAATTTTACTTAGTATTCTCTCCCTGCTAGTATTGTTTTAGTAATTGTTATCAACTACCTATTCCTCACTTCGTGCCACTTCCCCTGCAGGGGGAGTACTCTTTTGTTTGATTTGAGATATCTATTGCTGCTTTCACTCGTATTGTTTCGATGCAAGGTAATCTAGATACTCTTCCGCTTCTTGTTGTGTCAGGCACATTATTTCTCTCATTGCATTTACCCACTCCAGTCTCGTGCATTCCTCCAGTTTCTTGTGGTTCCTCTCTTCCCACTCCTTTATTCTTTTCTGTACTTCTTCGTCTCTGGTCATGGTGTGTGTCGTTTAAGTTTAACAAATGGGGTTGATATATTCTCTTTGATATCTTCCAAAGATAATGAATTTTTATTACTTCCATACTTTTTCCGATATTTATTCTTCTCAATCTTTTTTACTTTTTTCTTGATTATGCGATTCTGATATGTTACCTTTGGTTATATCTTTTATTCGAATTATGAAAAATATAATTGTGTGTATCGCTTTGGCCTTGAGCTTTAGCGCTGTCCATGCTCAGATGATGATTCCGCGGTCGGCGAAGCAGGACAACGAACATATCATGAGCGAGGCTTACTGGAAGTTGTGGAATCCTAAGGTTCAGGCACGTATTGATGCGGATATCGACAGGTATCGGAAGGCTGATGCGGTGATAGCTCTGCAGGATGTTGCCGACGGTACCTCGGTGGAGGTGAAACAGGTATCCAGCGACTTCTTCTTCGGCGCGAATATCTTTAATTTCAATCAGCTGGGTTCGAAGGAGCGCAACGACAGATATAAGGCGCTGTTCGGCTCGCTGTTCAACTCGGCTACCGTATCGTTCTACTGGAGGGCTTTCGAACCTGTTCCGGACGACCTGCGCTTTCGCGAGGCGTATTGGGATACGGAGGAGTTTTGGAATGGCAAGTCGAACCCTAAGCGTTTGCTCAACTGGAGACGGCCCGCTACCGATCCTGTGATTCAGTTTCTGCATAGCAAGGGCCTGCGCATTCAGGGACATCCGCTGATTTGGGGCAACAGGAAATGGCAGCACCCCGAATGGATAATCGACAATATGATGACTCCCGAGGAGCATAAGCAGATGGGGCGGCTGCTCACGGGACGCGGCAATGTGATGAACTATCGTAATGATGAGTCGTATACCGACGAGTATAAGAGCATGTCTGTGCCGCAACTGGAGGCACTGCTACCGAATTATACGAAGACGCTGCAGCAGCAGTTCGAGAAACGTATCGTGGATATCGCCAAGTACTACGGCGACAGGGTGAATAGCTGGGACGTATGCAACGAGAGTGCCGTGGATTATAGCAAAGGATTGATGGTGCAGGGCTCGGGATTGTGCAAGAGTACGTACGGCTTGATGCCCGGCGATTATACTTATCATGCTTTCAAAACGGCGGAACAGGCGTTTCCGAAGAGTGTGGTGCTGAATATCAACGATTATCTGAATAACCAGGCGTATGTGGACCAGGTGAAGGAGCTGAAGAGCCGTGGTTGCAAAATCGACTTGATGGGCTCGCAGATGCATCTGTTCAATCCTCAGCAGTGTGCTGATGTGGCGGCAGGGAAGGAGATTGAGACTCCGAACTTTGTATGGGACTTGATGAAGACGCTCTCGGCTGCCGACGTGCCCCTGCATCTGAGTGAGATTACTATAACGGCACCGAATGATACGCACGAGGGTCGTATGATTCAGGCTATCATCGCACAGAACCTCTATAGGATTTGGTTCAGTACGGAGAAGATGGCGGGCATCACGTGGTGGAATGTCGTTGACAACTGCGGTGCTCCCGGTGAACCCACAACCTCGGGGCTCGTGACGCGGGACGTCGAGATGAAGCCTGCGTTCTATGCTCTCGACAATCTGATTAACCATGAGTGGAGAACGAATCTGAACGTGAAGACGGGCAAGAACGGGACTGTCAGGTTCCGTGGCTTCCGTGGAAAATATTTGATAAGTTGGATTGACAAGTCGGGCAACAGGCAGGAATTGACTTATCTGTTGAAGTAGGGGCTTATTCAACTACCCCTTCGTAACTCCGTGACACTTCCCCTGCTAGGGAAGTACTTAATGTAATAGTATTTATTTAATAGCATACTCCCTCTTTGAAGGGGGAGTGGCTCAAAGAGCCGTAGAGGTTCAAACACACACTTGCCGCGGAGCAGGGTAGGGGTAGAGAATATTGTACTCTTTATGTTATGATTTTAGTATGCTTCTTCGTGCACATTGACGGCTCGTCCACTGGGGTCGTTCTTGCCAATGAAAGAGGCATCCCATTTCAGGGCTTCGGCAGTAGAACATGCTACACTTGGCACACTCGGTACGCTCTTCGCTGCACTGTCGCTGGGGAAGTGCTCGCTGAAGATGGAACGGTAGTAGTACTCTTCTTTGTTCATCGGCGGATTGATGGGGAATCGTTCGGCAGCATGTGCCATTTCCTCGTCGCTCACTGCCTCGGCGGTGACTTGTTTCAAGGTGTCGATCCACGAATAACCTACTCCGTCGGAGAACTGCTCTTTCTGACGCCAAGCCACACTGGCAGGCAGCAGGTCGGCAAAGGATTCGCGGATGATTTTCTTTTCTATATTGTGGCCGGGGCACATCTTGTCTTTCGGATTGATGCGCATGGCGATGTCGAGGAATTCTTTGTCGAGGAAGGGTACTCTGCCCTCAACACCCCAAGCAGCCAGGCTCTTGTTGGCCCGCAGACAGTCGTATAGGTGCAGCTTGCTCAGTTTGCGCACGGTCTCTTCGTGAAACGACTGTGCATCGGGGGCCTTGTGGAAATACAGATAACCGCCGAATACCTCGTCGGCACCCTCACCGCTCAGTACCATCTTAATGCCCATCGACTTGATGAAGCGTGCCAGCAGATACATCGGAGTAGAGGCACGTACGGTGGTTACATCGTAGGTTTCGATGAAGTAGATCACGTCGCGGATAGCATCGAGTCCTTCTTGTATGGTGTAGTTGATTTCGTGGTGAACGGTTCCGATATAGTCGGCCACTTCACGCGCCTTTTCCAAGTCGGGAGCACCTTTCAGTCCTACGGCAAAAGAGTGCAGCTGCGGCCACCAGGCATCGCTGTTCCCGTCGTTCTCGATTCGTTTGCTGGCGAATTTCTTTGCCACAGCCGAGATGACGGAACTGTCGAGCCCGCCCGAGAGAAGCACCCCGTAGGGCACGTCACTCATCAGCTGACGCTGTACGGCCGATTCGAGGGAGTCGTGCAGCTCTTTTGCATTCGTAACATTATCTTTCACTGCATCGTATTCGAACCAGTCGCGGGTGTACCAGCGAGTCATCTTCCCTTCGCGGCTCCAATAGTAATGTCCGGGCAGGAAAGGTTCGTACTCGTCGCACTTGCCTTCGAGCGCCTTCAGTTCGGAAGCGATATACACCAGGCCCGATTTGTCGTGCCCGATATAGAGGGGGATGACGCCGATAGGGTCGCGGGCGATGAAGAACTCGTCTCTCTCTTCGTCGTAGAGGGCGAAGGCAAAGATGCCGCTCAGCTCTTCGAGGAAATGAATGCCCTTGTCGCGGTACAATGCCAAGATGACTTCACAGTCGGAACCTGTCTGGAACTCGTATTTCCCCGCATAACGGGCTCTGATTTCCCGATGATTGTATATCTCGCCGTTGACGGCTAATATCTGTTTCTTGTCGGGGGAGAAGAGCGGCTGCCGTCCACTTTGCGGGTCGACGATAGAAAGTCGCTCGTGAGCCAGTATCGCACTCTTGCCGCAGTAAATGCCACTCCAGTCGGGACCCCGGTGACGTAACCTTTGCGACATCTTCAGGGCTTTTTCCCGTAACGCTTTTGTCTGCTCTTCAATATTGAATATTCCTACTATTCCGCACATATTGTTCAGTGATTAGTTTATCATTTCAAAAATTCGTCTATCTTTTCGGCTATCGAACGGCCGCTTGCCATGGCGCGTACAACCAAAGATGCTCCCGAGGCAGCATCGCCCGCGAAGAATACATTGTTCGGCATGTCGGGCTGTGAAGGTTTCAGAAATCCCATAGCCAGCAATACCATGTCGGCATCGATAATCTCTTTCTTTCCTGTGGGCTTCATGGAGGGGCGACCGCCATCGGGCGATGCAATCCATTCTACTTCCTCGACTTCTACACCGCACACTTTCCCATCGTTGCCATTGAAATGGTTCGATGCCAAGCTCCAACGGCGGGTGCATCCTTCTTCATGACTGGAGGTCGTCTTGAGTATCTGCGGCCACATCGGCCACGGTGTGGAAGGATTGCTTCCTACAGGAGGCTTCGGCATAATCTCTATCTGCGTGACACTGGCAGCACCTTGTCGGATGCAAGTACCGATACAGTCGGAACCCGTATCACCACCTCCGATGACCAGCACCTTCTTGCCTTTGGCATTCACGAGCTTGTCTTTGGCATAGCTTTTCCCTTCGAGCACCTCGTTCTGCTGCTTCAGCAGGTCGAGAGCGAAATAGATACCTTTCAGTTCACGGCCAGGTATCGACAAGTCGCGTGCTTGCGGTGCTCCCGTGCAAATGCAATAAGCATCGAAGCCTGCAGGCAGCTTTTTGAAGTCGACCGACTTGTTCATCTTGAAGAGGATGCCGTCTTCTTTCAAGAAACTCATACGACGGTCGATGACACTCTTGTCCAACTTGAAGTTAGGTATGCCGTAGCGCAACAAGCCGCCGGGCATATCGTTCTTGTCGTATAGCGTGACTTCGTATCCCATTTTGTTCAAACGGTTGGCAGCAACCAGTCCCGAAGGTCCTGAACCGACAACAGCAACTTTCTTGCCGTTGCGTACGGGCTTTTCGGATACGACATATCCTTCGTGAAAGGCAGTCTCTACAATGGCCGCTTCATTTTCGCGGATAGTGACAGCCTCGCCACTCGAATGATAGAGCACACAGCTCTTTTCGCAGAGGGCAGGACAAACACGGCCGGTGAATTCGGGAAAGTCGCAGGTGGCGCTGAGCAGCTGATAAGCCAGCTTCCAGTTTCCTTTGTATAAGGCATCTTGCCATTCGGGTTGTTTGTTGCCCAGCGGACAAGCCCAGTGGCAGAAAGGTACTCCGCAATCCATGCAGCGCGAAGCCTGCAGACGGCGGTCGTGAGAATTCAGCGTTTGTTCAACCTGGCTGAAGTCGGTGATACGTTCGATGACAGGACGATAACCTGCCTCTTTACGTGCTATTGTTAAAAATGCGGTTGGATTTCCCATTTTCTTATTTTATTTACGAGGTTGTTTTAATAATCGCGTTGCATGTCGGCAATCTTCTGCTGTAACTTCCGCATTTGCTCTTCCTGCAACACTTTCTTGTATTCGATAGGTACTATCTGGATAAATTCTTCTACATAATGGTTCCAATTGTCGAGCATGGTACGTGCCAGCTTCGAACCTGTATACAGATAATGCTGACGAATCAGCTCGTGGAGTTCCTTCTGGTAATTGGCTTCTTCGATAAGGCTGAGCTCTACCATGTCCATATTGCAGAAATAGTCGAAGTTACCGTTCTTGTTCCATACATAGGCCACACCGCCGCTCATACCGGCAGCAAAGTTACGGCCCGTCTCGCCAAGTACGACAACTCGTCCGCCTGTCATATACTCGCAGCAGTGATCGCCTGCTCCTTCGATGACGGCAATGGCTCCCGAGTTACGTACGCCGAAGCGTTCGCCTACACGGCCGTTGATATATACTTCGCCCGAGGTGGCTCCATACAACAGGGTATTGCCCGCAATGGTGTTCTGCTCGGCTTCGAAATTACTGCGAACAGGAGGCTGTACAGCGATACGGCCACCGCTGAGTCCTTTGCCGAGATAATCGTTGGCCTCTCCTTCGAGCTTGAAACTGATGCCCGGAACGAGGAAGGCGCCGAACGACTGTCCTGCAGAACCTTTGAACTTTATGTTCAGGGTATTGTCGGGAAGTCCTGCTTCACCGTATTTCTTTGCTACAGCACCCGATAACATCGCACCTACGGCACGGTCGGTATTGGCGATGGTATACTCGAGCGACATTTCCTTGCCGTGCTCTATCGATTCCTTGGCGGCCTCGATAATCTGGACATCCTTTACATTCGAAATGTTGTGAATCTGGTTGATGACATGATGAATCGCTGCGTCGTTGTTCACGCGGGCGAGCATCTTGCTGAAGTCGAGCAACTGATGTTTCGGCTTTCCGTAATCCTTCTTGCGAACGATGAGATCGGTACGTCCGATGATGTCGTCCAGCTTAGCTACACCAATCTCTGCCAAGTATTCGCGCACTTCCTGTGCCAGGAATTTGAAGTAGTTGATGACATATTCGCTTCTTCCCAAGAACCGTTTGCGGAGTTCGGGATTCTGCGTGGTGATACCCATGGCGCAGGTGTTCTGATGACATTTACGCATCATGACACAGCCCATTACTATCAGTGCAGCAGTACCGAAGCCGAATTCCTCACTGCCCAGCAAGGCCATCATGATGACGTCGCGACCAGTCTTCAGCTGTCCGTCGACTTGCAGCTTCACTTGTCCTCGGAGTCCGTTGACTACCAAGGTCTGTTGTGTCTCGCTCAGTCCTAGTTCGGGAGAGATACCCGTATAGAAGATAGACGATTGAGGTGCTGCACCCGTACCACCCTCGGCACCCGAGATAGTGATTAAGTCGGCTTTCGCCTTTGCAACACCGGCAGCAATAGTGCCCACACCCGTTTCGGCCACCAGCTTCACGCTGATGATGGCCTGCGGATTGACATTCTTCAAGTCGAATATCAGTTGAGCCAGGTCTTCTATAGAATAGATATCGTGATGAGGAGGAGGTGAGATCAGCGAGATGCCAGGAATGGAATGACGCGTCTTGGCAATCACCTGGTCGACTTTATAACCCGGCAGCTGTCCACCCTCTCCAGGCTTTGCACCTTGTGCTATCTTGATTTGTATCTCATCGGCATTCATCAGATATTCGGTAGTAACACCGAAACGGCCGGATGCAATCTGCTTGGTAGCACTGCGCAAGTTTGTACCGTCGGGTTGTTTCTTATATCTTTCGTTGTCTTCACCGCCTTCGCCTGTATTGCTGCGGCCGTGGATGGTATTCATGGCGATGGCCAGCGTTTCGTGTGCTTCCTTACTCAAAGCACCGTAGCTCATGGCGGCAGTAACGAAGTGAGTCATGATGTTATCGATAGGTTCCACCTTCTTTATAGGAATCGGATTTCTCTTGAAATCGAAGAAGTCGCGCAGGAAGATAGGAGCCGTCTTATTGTCGACCAGCGAGGTGAATTCCTTGAATTTCTTGTACGAACCCAGTCGTGTGGCCAGTTGCAGCGTGCTGATCGTCTCTGGATTCCACGCATGTTTCTCACCGTCTTTACGATACGAGATGATACCCGTCATCGGCAGGATCTCATCTACTTTCTCGGTTGTGAAGCCCGCATCGTGGAAGGCGATGGAATCGTGAGCAATCTCTTCCAGGCGGATACCGCCGATATGCGAAGAAAGTCCTCCGAAATAAGCATTGCTCAACTCCTCGCTGAGTCCTACCGCTTCGAATATTTTAGCGCCGCGATAAGAACGGATGGTACTGATGCCCATCTTGCTCATTATCTTCAGCAATCCTTTACATATTGCCTTGATATAGTTTTTCTCGGCAGTGGCATAATCCAATTGTATTTCTCTATTCTCCACCAACCTGTCGAGAACGGCGAATGCCATATAAGGATTCAAAGCACTGGCACCGAATCCCAGCAGCAAAGCAGCGTGCATCGTCTCTTGAATCTCTCCGGATTCGACAATCAACGCAGTCTGTACACGCTTGCCGACTGATATCAGATAATGGTGAACAGCACTGACAGCCAGTAATGATGGAATGGCTGCGTGGGTGTCGTCGATGTCTCTATCTGAGAGGATGATGTAGTTCACACCTTCGTTGACCGATTCTTCTGCTTTCTTGCACAGGTTAGCCAGCGCTTGTTGCAAGCCGGCCTTTCCCTTAGCAATCTCGAAGACAATAGGCAGCTTCACCGTGTTGAATCCTTTGTATCGGATGTTGCAGAGCAAATCCAGCTGTGTATTCGACAGGATAGGGTTGTTCAAACGTACCATCTTGCAATGACTCTCATCGGGCGTAAGGATGTTCATGCCTACAGCACCGATATATTCGGTAAGCGACATGACCAGCTCCTCGCGGATAGGGTCGATAGGCGGGTTGGTAACCTGGGCGAATTGCTGACGGAAATAGTTGAATAGCAGTTGCGGCTTGTCGTTCAGCACTGCCAGCGGCATATCGTTACCCATCGAACCGGTAGGCTCTATACCGTTAGAGCACATAGGGGTGATGATACGAGAAACAGTCTCTCGGGTATATCCGAAGGTACGCAACATCCGGTCGAAGTGTTCTACCTTGTGAGTTACCTTTCGTCCGCTCTTCAATTCGTTCAGCTCTATTCTGTTTGCCGACAGCCACGAACGATAAGGCTTTTCATCGGCCAGCTGCTTCTTGAGTTCTGTATCAGTGTATATTTTACCTTCTTTGGTATCAATCAGCAGAATCTTGCCAGGTTGTAAACGACCTTTGCTCTTGATGTCGGCAGGCTCGAAGTTCATTACACCCACTTCGGAAGCGACGACCATCATGTCGTTCTTCGTGATTAAGTAGCGTGCAGGGCGAAGACCGTTACGGTCGAGCATCCCTCCCGCATATCTGCCGTCACTGAACATCAGTGCTGCGGGGCCGTCCCACGGTTCCATCAGAATGGAATGATATTCGTAGAAGGCTTTCAGATCTTCACTGATAGGATTCTTCTCGTTGAACGACTCTGGAATAAGCATTGCCATGGCATGAGGAAGGCTCAGTCCCGACATCATCAGGAACTCCAATACATTGTCGAGAGAAGCACTGTCGCTCATCTTTGGCTGAATGATTGGTCGTATGTCCTTAATATTTCCTAGGGTAGGAGATGACAGTACGCTCTCGCGGGCTTCCATCCAACCTCTGTTACCTCGGATGGTATTGATCTCACCATTGTGGGCCAGCAATCTGAATGGCTGTGCCAATCCCCAAGTAGGGAAGGTATTTGTACTGAAGCGGGAGTGAACCAAGGCAATACCGCTCGTGAAGTAGTTGTTGGTGAGGTCAGGATAATAGTTGCGCAGCTGCATAGAGCTGAGCATACCCTTATATATAATGTTCTTTGTCGACAGTGAGACGACATAGAAATCATCTTTCGTCTTGATATTGGATTGGCGGACCCTGTTTTCAATTTTTTTTCGGGTGACATAGAGTTTACGTTCAGCAGAGTCAGTATCTGTGAAACCTGTGATGAAAATCTGTTTTATGTCGGGTTCATTGGCATGAGCCTGTTCGCCGAGAATCTCAGGGTTGGTCGGTACATTACGCAGATGCATCACGTTCAGTCCCTCTTTCTCAAACTCCTCGATGATGATGCTGAGGATGTCCGACTGGTCCTTGCTGTCTTTCGGCAGGAAGAGAAGTCCTGTGCCGTAATGACCTTTCTCTGGTACGGGAATACCTTGTAGTAGAATGAATTCATGAGGAATCTGAAGCAGAATGCCGGCACCGTCACCGGTCTTATTATCTGCACCTTCTGCACCTCTATGGCGCATATTCTCTAATACCTTCAATGCAGAATCAACGAGTTCATGCGACTTCTCGCCATGAATGTTAATAACCAAACCTACACCACATGCGTCGTGTTCGTTAGCAGATTCATAAAGACCTAACTTTTCGGGCTGACGTGGATAAGTATTTTCTTTTGTTACGTTGTTAAAAAGTTCTTTTTTTACCATCTAATTCTGTCTTATTTATAAATAATACCCATTAACAATATCAAAATGTGCTGCAAAGTTACGAATTATATTTCATTTTGATAAATTTAATTGTTCTTATAGGTAAGAAATGTGGAATATGAGGTTATCCGATTTTCAATTTGATAAAAAATACAATAGAATTTTGATAAAATGAAATATTTTACTTCCATTTTATGCCACAAATGTGTTATTTTAAAAATAACTACTTCGGAATAATATCGAAATATCGGTTATGGAATGATTTTATATCTCTTCTTTGCTACTTTTCGTGAGCAGTAATTAAAATGCCACCATTCGGTACGCAGCGGTTTGAAGCCTCCTTTCGTCATGACACGACGGAGTAAGGCTCTGTTTTCTCTTTCCTGGTTCGTGATGGTGCCATTCTTCACGAGTCCCCACTCATTGTCGATATGCGACGCCTTGCCCATGAAGTCGACATGTGTTCCCATCGGCAATGGCTTTCCTGAAGCATCTAAGATGCTGATGTCTACAGCCAATCCGTAGTTATGCAGTCCCCCGCCGTGTCGTGGGTTCGACACATAGATATCTTTTTTAGTACCCTTCACTACATTCCACATGATTTTCTGAATCGACATCGGGCGGGCAGCGTCGTATATGATTAACCGATATTGAGGGTGGAGTCTTTTCAATTCTCTTTGAGCCTTCAGCAGTCCTTTCATAGCACGAGGATGCAGATAGGCCTCTTTCAAATCTTTGTACAGCACTCTCTTCGTGAAATTGTCAGGATAGGCATACATCAGACGGACAGCAATCGTAGAATCAGCATCGGCAACATTGATATATCCCAGAGAGTCCAGGAGTCGTGCACACTTTCCCTTCGACTTCACGACTACTGCAGTCTTATTCACTTCTCGAGGGATTGCCGCCTTTTGAACGGTATGACTTTCACAAGCACACAGGTATACTAATACAATGAATGAATACAGATATCTCATTTCCATATTTTCCTTGGAGGCCGGCTCAAATACCATTCGAAAAATTCATAAATGATTTCGTTCGATTCGATATTCGGGTCATGCTCTTTTCGGTTACTCATGGCAACCCTATCTTTAAATCCTAATAATCGGTTCACGGCAATGCTATGGTTCAGCGCTATCCATCTGTCGGTTCCGTCGGAATATCCTCCCGAAACCAAGAAAGGTCGAGGAGCCATCAGCGCATGGAGTTCGTGCAAGTCGTGACCATCTTTCCGCAGCAAAGGATAAGCTCCTTTTTGCATCGTATTGTTCTTGCTCCAAGTATCCTTCCAAGGTGGAGGATAATAGCCCAGATACCAAGGCTCCCAGTAGTTGATGTAACCCGCTTTCGACTCGTCGAACACGATGCCCGGGTCGCCCCACGCGGCACAAGCGAACTTGTCGTACAGACAAGAGGCGAACATTGCCCATTTACCACCGTACGAATGTCCTGCGATACCGATTCTGGTAGAGTCCACTTCGCTTTCTTTTGCCAAAGCTTCCCACGAATTTGCAGCGGCATAGGCCAATGCAGAAAGAGGTTGCAGCGTGGCATCCTTGATGGAAGGGTAATAGATTGAATAAGTCTTGTCATCAGTAGTGCGGGTCGTGCCCAACGACAATGTTACGAATCCACGTTTAGCAAGCTGATAAGCAAAATCACGGTTCGGATACTTTCCCTTGCCAATTGCCGTTTCGGGTTCGTAATATACGGTGATGACGGCAGGTTTCTTGCCCCTCTTGTGAGGAACGAGCAGATAGCCCTCCGTCTGTTCATTGGGTGTCCAATAGAAACGAATACGATACTGAGTGAAGTTCTCCCTTTGAATGGAATCTACTTTCGTGAGCCGCTGGTCTTTCATGATGGCTGGCCATTCGCCCAGTAACGACATCCATTTCTGTTTTATCTCAGTGCGTCTTCTCGACCAGTCGCTGGCATTGCGAACCGTATCGCCGTTATTGAACAACAGCGGAGAACGATAGTTGCCGAAGTTGCCGGCATATTGAGTCGGCGGAGTGAAATACCGGGCGATTCCGTGCCATGATTTTTTCGAAGTGCTGTTCCCTAGACTTCCGCATCCCACCAATGAAAATGCCAGAGGGATAAGTGATAACAGTATTACAATTCTTTTTCGAGACATGGCTTTAATGACGTTTTACTCATTCATCACACAAAGTTAATGGAATTATCGTATATTTGCTAAAATAAATTTGAATATAACCCTATAATAATGACAAAGGAATGGATAAGCAAATAAAATCTTCTGCTGTGTTTATAGACTCTAAACCTCATTACGACCTGCTCGACGGATTGAGAGGTGTTGCCGCTTTGCTGGTACTCTGGTATCATGTGTTCGAAGGGTATCAGTTTGCGGGCAATCAGCCCATAATTAAGACGATTAACCATGGTTATCTGGCAGTCGATTTCTTCTTCATCCTTTCCGGTTTCGTCATCAGTTATGCCTACGACGACCGCATGCGCACCACCATGACGATGAAGAATTTCTTCAAACGCCGACTCATCCGCTTGCATCCGATGGTTGTTTTGGGTGCTGTGATAGGAACAGTTACCTTCTTCATTCAGGGAGCGGTGCAGTGGGATGGCACTCATGTCGCCACTTCGGCAGTGATGTTAGCCTTGTTGTGCGCCATGTTCTTTATTCCTGCCGTGCCCGGAGGAGTTTACGAAGTGCGAGGAAACGGGGAGATGTTCCCGCTCAACGGACCTGCATGGTCGTTGTTCTTTGAATATATCGGCAATATCTTGTACGCTTTGTTCATCCACCGGCTGTCGACGAAAGCATTAACCGTGCTGGTCGTTTGCTTGGGAGTGCTGCTCGGAGCTTTTGCCTTGACCGATTACTCGGGTTACGGATTCTTGGACGTGGGATGGACACTGGATGGCGCGAATTTCATCGGAGGCTTGCTCCGTATGGCGTTTCCTTTCACGTTGGGCATGCTGGTTCACCGTAAATTCAAGTCGGTGCATGTTCGCGGTGCCTTTTGGATTTGTTCGATAGTCTTGCTGCTGTTGTTCTTCGTACCGTTTATTCCGGGACTTAAACCGATATGCTTCAATGGTCTTTTTGAAATGTTCTGCATCGCCATTGCATTCCCCATCTTAGTATGGTTAGGAGCATCGGGCTCTACCACCGATAGCGTGTCATCGGGAATATGCAAGTTTCTGGGCGATATATCATTTCCCGTTTACATCATCCATTATCCGCTCTATTACTTGTTTTATGCCTGGCTCATTAAGAACAAGTACTATACCTTCGGCGAGACGTGGCTAGTGGCTTTGTGCCTGGTTATCGTCAATGCGGTGCTGGCCTATGTCCTCTTGAAAGTCTACGATGAGCCCGTACGCAAATGGTTGGCTAAGCGTTATCTGAAGAAATCCAACTGTATAAAATAGAAAGAGCGAAATGAAAAAGAAAGCAAGTGTCTTGTTGTTCGGATTATTATGTGTGGCGTCGATGATCTTCTCCCAGCCTTTGCAGGACCGTTGGAAGATTCAGCCCGACAATAGTATTACGTGGTTCGTAGGGAAGAACGATGTTCATTCCGATCATATCGAGATGAGCGGGCGATATATTTCTGCGGTGCTGAGATTCGGCGTCGACAAGAACGGTGCATTCACCTTGAACAAGAGCTTGTACTTTCCGATGCTCCGTACCGTACCGAATGATACCTTCGGCTCCCTGCACCGTCATCTCAACTGGAATCTGCTGGATTTGCTCGAAGTGAACTGCAACTCATTGGGCAGCGAAGAGGTGGAGTCGGTTACGACGAAGGGTTATCTCAAGGTGGAAAGCAATTTCACGCCGATAGGGAAGAAGATACACGTGGTGCGCACCATCTTTCCTTCTCCCGACAAGCCCGCTCTTCTGGAGATATATCGGCTCACCAATACCGGCAAGGATGAACTCACCTTGGAAGTGCCTTCTTATAAGTCTGTCATCGAAACGGAAGCCGACAAAGGGGTGAACGGCAATGTATATACCATCGTTTCCACCATCGATCGCCCAGGTACCTATCATCTGAAAAAGGGAGAAAGCATCGAACTGACGGCATCAAATACTGCTTGCCTAAAGGGGCAGACGCTGGCACCTATAGATGCTGACAAAGAACTGCAAGGACGCATGGCGCTTGTCGACCAATGGATGAACCGTTTAGTGCTCGAGACTCCCGACAGCATCATCAATACCATGTTCGCTTTTTCCAAGATACGGGCCTGCGAAAGTATTTATCAAACGAAGGGCGGACCGATGCACGGACCTGGCGGAGAGGCTTACTATGCCGCGATATGGGCCAACGACCAGGGCGAGTACATCAGCCCCTATTTTCCGTTTGTCGGCTACGACTACGGCAATAAATCAGCTCTCAATGCCTACACGCTCTTTTCCCATTATATGAATCCTCAATACAATCCGATACCGAGCTCTATCATCGCCGAAGGAATTGATATCTGGAACGGAGCAGGCGATAGGGGCGATGCGGCGATGCTGGCCTACGGTGCCTCACGATATGTATTGGCAAGAGGCGACAAGTCGGAGGCGCTCCAGCTGTGGCCCCTCATCCAATGGTGTCTGGAGTACTGTCATCGCAAGCTGAATGCCGAAGGAGCGGTGAAGTCGGACCACGACGAACTCGAAGGTCGTTTCCCTGCTGGCGAGGCGAACCTCAATACGTCGTCTCTGTATTACGACGCTCTTGTCTCGGTTACCTACCTGAACGAAGAGCTCGGCGGCAAGAAGAGCCTCACTGATTTGTACCGCAGCAGGGCGCAGCAGATGCGGAAGAACATCGACAAGTATTTCGCTCACGAGATGGAGGGTTACGACACTTATGCGTATTACAAAGGCAACGACAAGCTGCGGGCTTGGATATGCACGCCTCTAGTAATGGGCATCACCGAGAGGGCAAAAGGAACTATCGAGGCGTTGTTCTCGAAGCATCTATGGACGGAGAACGGACTGCTTTCGGAAGAGGGCAGTGAAACCTTCTGGGACCGCTCCACGTTGTATGCCTTGCGCGGCGCCATTACTGTCGGCGAAACCGAGAAGGCACTGGCTTTCCTCAAGTATTATTCAGAGAAGCGGCTGCTCGGCGAGCATGTGCCCTATGCCATCGAGGCATGGCCCGAAGGGTCGCAGCGACATCTGTCGGCAGAGAGCGGACTCTACGGAAGGATATTCACGGAGGCTTTATTCGGCATCCGCCCCACAGGACTTCATCAGTTCACCCTGACACCACGGCTTCCCAAGGAGTGGAACAAGATGGCACTGCGTAAAATCGGTGCGTTCGAAGCGAATTTCGATGTAGAAGTGAATCGTATCGCTGCTGGCAAACTCAATGTCGTTGTGAAGAACAATGGAAAAGTCGTGTTGAAGAAGCACATCCACGACGGAGCCTCGCTCACGGTGAAGTTATAGATTTCCGAAAGCGCCCTTTGCCCGTTCGTAAAAACGGCGTTTCTGCGGACCGACATTCACCAGCTTCCCCTCACTTTCCCAGCGGCGCAGTCGTTTCCAGCAAGTAGTGGCACATGCATTGCTACACGTCTGCAATCCCTTCAGCGTAAGGAAGCGGTTCGTTTTGAAGTAGTCGGTCACGAGCTTTTCCCACTCTCCTTCGTCGCGTACATCAGCATGCGTATTCGCTGTGCTGTGCACAAACTTGATGTCGACCAGCGAATTCCATAACTTGGCATCGGGACGGAAGGTGATGTCTTTCAACTTGACCTGCAGATTGCGTCCGTTATTCTCCAAGACGGGCTTTTCACATTTGGCACTGACATTGAAGGTGCCGAATCCGGGGATATGCACACTCTTGCCAGCCTTCAATAACCTTGTCGTGGCTTCGCCCAATGCCTCTATCGCTCCCACAATGGTGGGGCGGTCGAAAGTAGAGTTCGAACTGATAAAGCCGACGATATCTTCCAGACTTGCTCTGTCGTGGTTGACCACCCGCGGAAAGTAACCTTGTTTTTTGATTTCTGTGGTGGCGATACCCGAATATTGGTATAGTTCATACTTTACAGCCATACAGTTGATTGTCTTTTTAGTTATTAAACATCTTTTTGTTATATAGAATATATCTGTTTGTTATTCATGAAATATTATTTTTCTATATAGTAAAATAATATTTAGTGAATACAAAATGTTCTACATCTACATACAAAGATAATGAAAAATCTTTAGATATGCAATAAAAGATAAAGGCGCAAGTTACCTCGCGCCTTTATTACCAAAAACATTAATCAATCTAAATAATCATTTTCACAAATGAACAATATCTATAAGTTGCTTTCGTTACTGTGCCATTTTCCCGTCAATCATATCCTGATACGTGGGGTTGTATTTGCATCCCTCCACCTTCCAGGTGCTTGCCGATAGGGAAGGAAGGGCATTCTTCAGTCCTGAGAAATCGGTAAGCGATCCGCAACAGAAGATGGTTACTGAACCTACCTTCTTCAGTGTGGAGAAGAAGTGCAGGTTTGTCAGCTTGCACTTGTAGGCTTCTCCCTCATAGCTGGCTCCGCTGAATGTCAGGGCACCCGTAATAGTCGTCAGCGAACTCAAATCGACGCTTACCTCATTTTCGAAGTACTCCCAATCGAACGAGTCGACTTTCGTCAGTTTCGGAGCACTCAGCGTGTTCAGTTTCGTCAGGATAAGGTTAAGTGTTCCGACAGTTTCCAAGTCGGGCAACGACAATGACGACTCTTTATTGCTGTTATCGTTGTATGTCCCTATGCTTTTTACACCATTTATGGTGATGGACGGAACGTTGAGATAATTCGAAAGTTCGAACTTTCCCGTTACCGATTCGAGTCCTTCGAGGATTGGGAATACCGTCGCCTTGCTGCCACCGTTCATCACCAGGTTGGTGAGAGTCTTAGGAAGTTTGAGCGACTTCATGATGTAAGGACTGACGAGTCCGACGGTTTTCAAATCGGTGATCTTCGACAAATCCAGTGATTCCACTTTGTACAGGCATCCAAACTGGATATCGGGACAAGAGATGAGGCTCGGGAGTGAAACGCTTTCTATGTATTCGTTGTAGTCTATATTGAACTGTCCACCTACCGACTTCAAGGCTGCGAATTTGAGTGATTTCAATGAGGTGTAGCCGATGGTGAGATTCTCTTTTACCGTTTCCAGATCAGGAAAATCGAAGGATACTGCTGGGCGGCTTCCCCAATCACCTTTGTAGGTGAAGGAACCGACCGTCTTCAGTTTGCTCAATGAAGGATTGGTGAGCGCGAGTAAGGAACTCAAGTTGAGTGCTCTTCCAATCTGCTGCACGCCGATATTCATCTTCGTCAGCTCATTCATCGAACTGATATTCATATTGCCGTTTATCGTTGTCAGCTTCTCCATATTGATTTCTTTCACACTTTGCCATCCCGAAATCGTCAGACTCCCGTTTACGGTTTCAACACTGTTCATGTCGAAAGCTGTCAGTTTCTTGTTACCCGAAGCAACGACTGACAAGTCGCCGTAAATCGTCTTCAAAGCATTGACATTGATGCTGCTGATGCTCTTGCCACTTAAGTACATCGTGTAGACGTTGTTCAATGCGGGGAGAGAAACAGACTTCACCTTGTCGTTGTTCACGACGAAGTCGCCTGCCGAAGTCAGTGACGGCAAGTTGACATCCACAGAATCGGGGATGGCCGTTGCTGCCGTAGTAGTCCCTAGAAAGAAGTTGCCTACACTAGTCAGGTTCGTCAGTCCCGCAAGACTTTTCCCTGCAAACGAATTGTTGACGACAAGACTTCCGCTGACTCTCTTCAACGAGCTGAGTGCAGAAAGGTCTTTGATGGAGTCGTTATTCTCGGTCGCTGTATTCTCACCAATCATCAGACTGCCGTCCAAGGCGGCGATGTTCTTCGCAGCAAAGTCTTTCACATCCGACTGGGTACGCAGAATCACGGTACCTGCCTCGGTAGCATCGCTCCTCGTCATGGTATAGCTATAGGTTCTTTTCGAACTGTTCTTGGAGGTGACGATGAGTTCCTGATCTTTGCTCCAATCGGTAACTGTAGAAGGGTTCGGTGATACCGTTGCATATTCGCTTGTTTGGCAAGTCACTGTGGCGCCCGATAAATCCACATTCGAAGGTACGGCTACATTGATATTGTTGCCTATAATCGTTGCGGCATATCCCACGCCCGATTTTTGTATGACGAACGACGTGATGTAATTGTCTGTTCCTGAGAAGTCGTCACTGTCTCCGCAACTTGTGAAGAGCGGCATCAGACAGGCGAACAGAAGTACTGTTATCAGTTTATATATTTTCATAATGTTATCTCCTTTCTTTATTCTGCTTTATATTTTCCACCGACCATATTCTGATATGTCGGGTTGTATTTGCAACCTCTCACGCTCCAGCTGGAGGCGGCAAGTTGAGGTATTACATTCTTCAAGCCTGTGAAATCGGCGAGAGATGCGAAGTTGGTGATGGCGACTCTGCCGACTTTCGTCAGCAACGAGAAACTGTCGAGGTTTGCTAGAACAGTTGCCTTTGCCAGATTGGCATTTCTTCCGCCGAACAGGGTGAGGTTACTCTTTATGGTTGTCAGTTTAGGTGCAATCAATGTGGTGAACTTTATATCGTATTGTATCGTTAGATTATCCATGTTCTCCACCGACTTCAGCGACAAATCCGACAGGACAGTAGTATTCATAAGCTGCAGTGTTGAGAGAGTCGTCAGTTTGTCGATTGCCAGACTGACCAATGAACTGCAGCTCTGTACAGTGATGTTAGGGCATTTCAGTAGTTCGGGCAATGATAATGTTGTCAAATGGTCGTCCGCATTCAGCATTAATTTGCTTCCTATAGTTTGTAGTTTTGGCAGTGCCAAGTCGGTGAAGCCGCCATATTGAACGGTAAGCGTTGTCGTTACATTTTTCAAAGCCGACAAGTCTATCCTTTTCAGATTGATGCTGTATTGGTTGAAACTGGAGATATTCAATGAGTTAGTACTTGCCAGCAAAGGGGCAGCAAAAGAGGTCATGCCATCGTTTGCCTGGATATTCGTATTGTTCTTTACTGTAGTGAGTGCAGGAAGCGCGATTTTCTTGGTGCCGCGTACATATTTCAGCTGCAGGTCGCCGTCGACTTCCTCTAGCTGTGGCATACTGAACTTGCTGATGTTCCAGAAGTTTTCTATCAGCAAGGTGCCGTTCACTTGTTTTAATGCGGGCAGCGACAAGGTTGCGAGTACGAGATTAGAATGTACTGAACTGTAATCGTTGCTCGACATTCCTTTCAATGTGAAGTTACCGTAACATTGAGCATAAGAAGTGAGATCGAGGTTATTCAACTTTATTGAGTTGATATAGATATTGTTCGATGAAGTTAATGCAGGAAGAGAAACAGAAGTTACACTGTCGCTGTGTACAACGATATTGCTGCTCTCTGCCAATGCGGGCAGTTCTACAGCCAGCTTCTTATGGAAAGAAACGTAACTGTTTTCACTTCCAATATATACTCCGTTAGCATACTTCAGATTGGTAAGTCCTGCCAAGTTAGAACCTGCATACGAGCTGTTGACAACAACATTGTAGTCGACATGCGTAACCGACTTCAATGCATCGAGATTTGTAATAGAATCGGTTGTTGCTGCCGGACTACCTATTATCAGATTACCTTGAATATGATTGATGTTCTTCTTGGCAAAATTATCCACATCTGCCTGTGTAGTTAGCGTCACGCTGTTTGCCTCGAGTACATCAGAACGGCTTGTCGTATACCGGTAACTTACGTATTCACCGCTTTGCGACTGAACGCGGAAAGCCTGGTCTTCCCCCCAATTTTCGATGGCCGTAGGATCGGGTATGACTGTTGCCTTCTCACTCAATTGGTATGTGACCTTCGCATGAGTAAGGTCCACATCTTTCGGTGCAGTGATGGTAATGGTATTGTCGGCAATAGAAGCCGTATAGGTCGTATTATTCACATTCAGTTCGAAAGATACAAAGTGCGAATCGTCGAGTTCTTTATCATCCGAGCAACTGCCGAGAAGTAACGTAGTTGCGGAGAACAGATATAATAGAAATTTTTTCATCTTTACTTATTGTTTTTTACCAAATTGAAATCTTTTACATTGAATACTTCAGTAGAGTTTTCTCCGAGCCATCCCGCCTTTGTCTGCAAGCCTGTCTGTACCTTGACGAAGTCGACATATTTCAAGTTCGCGGGCTTCCCCTCGAATGTTATGGCATTGCTAATCTTCATGTGATTGCCGTTGGCTGCTGCACCGTAGTTAATGTCATCTGTCAGACGGTCTATCGGGCTGAAGTTATCTACATAGCCCCATTCGAATTCATCGTTCGACCAGTATCCAGGCGATACTTCGCGCGTTCTCGGAGCCAGTTTGCTGCCGCGTAAGACATACGAATCAGTGGTTACCCAATTAGGATAATAATAATCTTGCTGATGGAACATCAGATAGTCGATACTACCGCTTCCTCCAAGGTTGTCTTTCCATTGTACCGACATGCCCGGCGCTTTAGGTTTGTAATAAGTAACCCAATAATTTTGTACCTCCAGACCTTCGTCGTATGCACTGCCTTTCAACTCGTACCAGGTATCGTCGGGCAGTCCGTTGCCATTCTCGTCTTGCATGACCCATACGATACCAGGTTCAGAAGAACCTTTAAACGAATTGCCGAAGAATTCCAGGTTGTAATTGCCGTCGTTCACCACACTATGGTCGAATCCTAGTACGATATAGCCACCGTAAGCACCAAGAGACACATAGCTTACTTGTTTTAATCGATTTGAAGCATATTCGATAGCCTGTTCCATTGTTGTTGCCGTGTATCCGGCATTCACAAACTGTCCCGGAGCAGCGAGGAATTCATATACTTTGTTCCATAAAGGAGAACTGCTGTTAGTAACAGCACGTTGATAAGTACCTTCGGGCTTGCATACGTTGACCGTCAGTGTCTGGCTGTTCTGTGCATAGGCATTCTTCATGGTTACTACAACCTTATGCGAACCCTCTTTCGTCTCGTCGAAAATATAACTCGTCGACTTACTTGACTGTTTTTCGACACCATCTACAGTCCATGTGAAGTTAGCATCGAAAGCGTTCGTAACATCGAAAGCTTGGAGTTTGATTCGTCTGCCTGTAGACATGTTGAATACGGTCTGGTCGAAGTGCCATGAGAAAGGCATATCCTCGGGATTGCAGACTTTCACAGGGACGCTCACCTCATCTTTTCCATCTTCGTTTGTTGCCGTCAGTTTCACATTATAGCTTCCTGCAGTTTTCGTATTGAAGGTGTAATTTTGTGTCGTAGCCTCTTCGTTTCCGTTCACTGTCCAGCTGTATGTGGTGCCATCAGCATTGTCAATAGTTGGACTCAGGGCGAGGTCACTGCCCTTGACAATCGTATATCCCTCGTCGGGTATAATCAGTGAGATAGTCGGGATGAGTTTGTTGACTACCGTAATCTTCATCTCGGCATAGGCTTCACCTGCATCGTTCATCACTTGCAGCGTGGTATATTTCTCTCCCAGTTCGGTAGCATTATACACCAATGCCGAATCTGTGCTTACCACCTTGCCATCTATCTTCCATGCATATACTGCATCGGCGATATTTTGATATTTCGGTGAAATCCTCAATGTCTTGCCTATCTTTACCGTATAAGAGGCATCGGCATTGTCTAGCGTGATGGTTGGAACCATTTGTGTCGTATCATTGTCTTTGCACGATGAAAAGACGAAGGTGATACCCAATAACAACAAGGTGAAAACCTTGCAATAGAAACTCCTTTTTCTCATATTTATTAATAAATTAAGTTGTTCATTTTAGTTTTTTGCTGGTGAAAGCGAAGTGTGCAGGTATATCACCTGTCGTCACCGACCATTTCTTCTTTCCTTCGGGAGAGAAACAGTAAAGAGTTCCGGGCGTGACATAATCTTTAGCATCGGTCACAAATATCTCGTGAGTCTCGGGATTGATAGCTACCCCATACGGAATCTTGATGTTCTTCTCTGTTCCGTCGGTAATGAAATTGTGCGTAACGGTACGCCGCGTCTTTACGTTATAGATGGCATACGATATCGTATTGGCACTAGTAAGATAGCTCCATTCGGTACTGTATACATATAATGAATCACCGCTGAGAGTCATCTCACTGTTGGGAAGCAGACTTATCTTTTGTGTGACGGCATCGGTATTTGTGTCGATGACATAAGTAGCTGACGGTACATTGTAATAGTCGCCTCGTGAGGATACAAAGATATTGCCATATTTGTCCAATTCCATTCGGTGAAGGTTGATAGCAACATCAATAGTCTTCGCTACCTTAAAATGATCCAGGTCGATAACCGATACGGTACGATCGTAATTCGGTACACGATATCCGCCTGAATTGGCGACATATAGCTTATTATCCTTGATGACCATCTCTTCGGGCTGGTATCCTACATTGCAGGTGTCTACCACTTGCAAAGAAGAGGTGTCGACTTTCGCTACATATCCTAATCGGGCATTCGGGTCAATCTTTACTGGTCCGGCATACGAACTGACATAGGCATACTTGCCTTTGAACACGATATATCGACAGTTAGGTATAGATATCTGAGTAATATGTTTGGCGGTGTTGACGTTCATCACTTCTACAAAATGCGAACAGTTGATTACGGCATACAGTTTGTCGCCATATATCTGCAAGTCGTTGCCCACATCACCTAGTTCTTGTACGACACCGGGATTCCGTTCCGCATAGATATTTTTATGATACTTGCCCGTCTCATAGTCGTAATAGTCGAGTGTGCATTTATTACTGCCCATATTTCCTTCATTGAGCAGAAAAATGCCTTTGACACTCTTGGTGGTTGTACCGCCGGTGACATCTGTTTCTGTCGACTTCACAATGTCTTCGTCACCGCTGCGGCAGGAATAGAGCAGTGAGGAAGAAACGAAGAATAACAATAATGCGAATGATTTTTTCATATGATAATATTAAGTTTGATTTTGAAATTAATGCCTGGCATCGGATAACATTGTACCACTTCGTACTGCTGGTTGAAGATGTTGTTCACCTCGGCTGTAGCTCTCAGTGTATATTTCTTAAGCAGAAAACTATGGGAGAGGGAGAAGTCGCTGGTATACCATGGCTTTTCATAGTTCTCGGGGATATTGGCAGACGATTCGTAACGCTTGCCCGTATAGATGAAACTGTAGTTGGCATCCCATTCCTTATAGCTTAAGCCGATGATGGCAGAGCCGCTGTGCCAGGGGATATATGGAATTTGGCCACCATAATAGCTGTCCGTCTTATCGGTCTTGTCCTGTGCTTTTTGATAGGTATAGTTGGCACGGGCATTCACTTTCACCTTATCGATGAGCCATTCCGTTTGCAATGCCACATCGATGCCGCGAATTTCTACATGTCCGAGGTTCATCATTGTCCATCGGAACTGGTTGGAGGTAGGCATTGCCACAATCTTGTTGTCCACCTCATTGTAATATCCGTCAACCTGCCCTTCGAATCCTCTGAAGATGCCTTCCGTAAAGGAATGAGCATAAGTGAATCCTATATCGTATTGGTTAGTATATTCGGGCTTCAAGTCTTTATTGCCGATGAAGGTATAGTATAAGTCGTTCAATGTCGGCATGCGGAAGATTCGTTTATAAAAGGAGCGTAAGTTGAAATCGGCTGTTGTGAAAGGTTGATAGGAGACAACGACTGTCGGAGTCACTTCATTCTTCTCTTTGGCATTGCTGTTAGCCTTCTTTGTCTGGTCGTTGACATAGGTATAAAGCACACTGGCTTGCGCTTTGAATCTTTCAAATTGAATGGAAGTAGCGGCAGCAGTCAGAAACGTATATCGGGTGGGGTAGACAAAATCTATCAGGTCGGCATTTAATTTGTTCCACTGGAAATCATTCGACAGAGAAGCGCTCCACCAACGATTGATATTGAACAGATGGGCAGCCGACGCATAAGCCTCCTGCTGGCGGTATTTATTGTCGATGTACATCGTTGTGACGTCCAGTCGCGGGTCGGAGCGATAATGCAGATAATCGTAGGCATACTTCCCGTTGAGCATAAGGTTATAGACGTCGGTGAAGTTCTTGCGCAAAGAACCCTGGAAGAAGACATTGTCGTCCCATTGTTTATCTTGGTGGCTGAACTTACCCGGTTCTTCACGAACAGCGGCACCTGGATATCCGCGACTGGAGTTATAGAAGTACACCTTTGTTTTCCATTCGCCCGACTTGATTTGTCCGAACAAGCCTGTTTCTATGCGGACAGCATTCACTTGTCCGTTGTGCCTCACTTCGGTCGTATCGTATCCGTTCCGTTTCGCATAGCTGAATTTGTAGCGGCCCGAAGTATTCATCCATTCGGTACTGAAGGAACTGCTCACTTTTTTGTTGATGCGATGCTCCCATAGTACAGACGGGTTGAATGTATCGAAAGAGCCCCCTCGCAAGCTGATGTTCCAGTTGTCTCGTTTCTTTTCTGTGAAGGAGGGAACACGTGTTGTCATATAGATGGAGCTTGCCGAAGCAAAATCTTTTGCAGGCTGAAAGATGGCACTCTTCTGCCCGTTATACAGCGAAATGGCTTCCATGTTATCTAAAGAGAAACGCCCCAAGTCGATAATGCCGTTTTGGGCATTGCCCAGTTCGATGCCGTCATAGAACACGCCGACATGATTCGTACCCATGCTGCGGATATTGACTGTCTTCAAACCGCCGATGCCTCCGTAATCTTTGATTTGAACACCTGCGAAATATCGCAGTGCGTCGGCTACAGAGTGGACGCTGAGGCGCTGCAGCTGTTCTCCTTCGAGAGATTGAACAGGAATCACTTCTTTAATCTGCCTGTTAGCCGTCACTACGACGTTATTCAGGTGGTATACCGTGTCGGTGATGGAAATGCGTTTTTTATTGGTTGTCTGACCTTGTGAAAAGGAGAAAGAAGTGGGAAAGATGAGTATAAGAGCAATCGCCATCAGTCGTTTTATGACTGTCTGTATAGTTTCTCTTTTTCTTTTATTAGGCGTTATGACGCAGTGCATATCGATTATAGTTTTAAAAATTTAAAAACAAATAATCAGATTTTACACCATACGTTGTAATAAACACTCTTCTTCAAGAAAAAAATGAGTAGAAGATAATGCCTTTGTCTTATTATAGCCCATACACCCGCAGGCTGTAAAATCTGTATAAAGCAAAGGCAGGTCTTCTGACTCGTTTCTGTTTTAATGTCTTCCCAACTTGTTCAGTCAGTGACATGAGGATATTAAAACAACTTATCCTATGTAGGATAGAAACTTACAGCAGCGGGAACTGTTGTCGATTTGCACGACATTCCCTTTTAATCTTTATCCACTGTAGTGTGGATATCGAACCGTTGCGGATACAAAAGTAGGAATACTTTTCGTATTAAAGAAATCTTTCCATAAATTAATAGTAAAATATTTATTAAAATTAGGTTATCTTTGTATCTCATACAAATACTGTCTACTTCATGATGGATACAATTACTAAGAAGCATATTGTATGGATGGACGTTGTCCGTCTTGTTGCGATGTTTATGGTGGTGTGCTGTCATTGCACCGATCCTTTTAACTTTTACCCCGGTAATCCGCCGGCAAATATTGATGAAATCAAATTCTTAGGAGCAGCTTATGGCGCATTTCTGCGTCCATGTGTACCATTGTTCGTCATGTTGACGGGTGCATTGCTGTTGCCTGTCAACGAACCCACCTCTTTATTCTATAAGAAAAGGATAAGCAGGGTCTTCTGGCCTTTCCTGATTTGGTCTGTCCTGTTCAATCTCTTTCCTTGGATAACGGGACTGTTGGGCTGCCGTCCCGAGATGATTCTTACTTGCTTCCCTTATTCGGGACCAGAGGCAATGAAGCAGTCGTTGGCTGTGTCGATGAATTATATTGCCCATATTCCTGTGAATTTCTCACTGATAGATGTGCACATGTGGTATATCTACGTGTTGATAGGTCTGTATATGTATTTGCCGATCTTCTCGGCATGGGTAGAGAAAGCCTCTGATAAGGCAAAGCTTTACTTCTTGTTGGCATGGGGTGTCACGACGCTGTTACCGTATTTTTATCAGTTCGTTTCTCCGTACTTATGGGGCGGTTGTGCTTGGAACTCTTTCAACATGCTGTATTATTTCGCAGGATTCAACGGATATTTGTTGTTGGGACATTATCTGCGGCATATTGAATGGTCCACTCAAAAGACATTATTGATCAGTATACCTCTTTTTATAATCGGTTACCTTGTCACTTTCTTCGGATTCAGGTATATGACAGCCCTTCCGAAATGTACCGACGAGCAACTGGAATTGTTCTTTACTTACAACAGTCTGAATGTTGTTCTGATGACGCTGGCCGTCTTCATGCTTTGCAAGAAAGTCAATATCAAGAATGAAACGATAAAGAGGATGCTCGCTAATCTCACCATCTGCGGTTTCGGTATCTATATGATTCATTACTTCTTTACAGGCCCCAGCATCTTCCTCATGCGGGAGTTGGCAGTGCCTGTCTCCATACAGATACCTTGCGGCGCAGTATTATCTTTCGGCGCAGCGTGGCTCATTGTCTTGCTCTTAAGAAAACTGAGCGGCAAGAAGGCACGGTATATTGTCGGTTGATGAATATAAGTTAGCATCATGGAAGAACTAAAAGATATTACATTACAAGTCTGCGAGATTGCTCGTAAAGTGGGCGTCTACATCAGAGAACAGGCGAAGAACTTCACCTTCGACTCAGTCGAGCAGAAGAAGAGTCACGATTATGTTTCGTATGTCGACAAGACTTCGGAGGAACAACTCGTGGAGGCCTTACGGAAGTTGCCCGTAGCAGCAGGGTTTGTCACCGAAGAAAAGACAGCGTCGTATCATGAAGAGGCTTATTGTTGGGTAGTAGATCCGTTGGACGGAACGACTAACTATGTCCATCACTATGCCCCTTATGCCATTTCTATCGCTTTGAGGAGAGGAAAAGAAATCTTGGTAGGTGTTGTTTACGAGATTTCTTACGATGAATGTTTCTATGCGTGGAAAGGGGGAGGAGCATACCTTAACGGCAATGTTCTCTCGGTGAATAAGAATGACGATATCGACAAGGCATTGTTGTGCTTGGAACTGCCTTATAACGACAAGGCCTATAAGCAGGCGGGACTACATCTCATCAATCATTTCTATGGTCTTGTGGGCGGTATTCGCATGAACGGCTCGGCAGCGGCAGCACTTTGTTACGTGGCGGCAGGTAGATTCGACGGCTGGCTGGAGAAATATCTCGGGCAATGGGACTTCTCGGCAGGACTGCTGATAGTGCTCGAAGCAGGAGGAACGGTGACGAATTTCGAAGGTAACGATGATTATCTGTATGGCAATGATATAGTCGCTTCGAACGGCATTATTCACGATGAACTTCTTCAAACGATACAACAATGTGAACTATGCTGATTTTCGACAAATTCTTTCTAAGCATTAGTTTATAGTTCATATATTATTAGTATCTTTGAAAGCAAATTAATAATGAAAACGACTTCTCATTGGCAATTTGTTATTATGACTAACATGTTTGATACCTTTATATTAAAATTATTATAAACCTCGTTATTAATTAAAAACAATGAAAAGAGTTATTTGTGTAATGGCATTAGCTATGCTGTTGTGCTCTCCTTCGATGGTAAAAGCACAGAAATTTGAGCATTTGGCAGACACTCCGGCAATGGGTTGGAACAGTTGGAACAAGTTTGCCTGCAATATCAATGAAGATCTTATAAAAGGTGTTATCGATGCTATGGTAACTTCAGGACTTCGCGATGCCGGTTATGTTTACGTTAATCTCGACGACTGCTGGCATGGAGCTCGTGATGCCAATGGCTTTATCACTGTCGACGCAAAGAAATTCCCTTCAGGAATGAAGGCTTTATCGGATTATGCACATTCAAAGGGTCTGAAACTGGGTATCTATTCTTGTGCAGGTTACAAGACATGTGCAGGGTATCCCGCCAGCTTAGGTCACGAATATCAAGATGCTCTTCAATATGCAAGATGGGGTATCGATTATTTGAAAGAAGACTGGTGCAATACTCCTAACGTCAACCCGAAAGGTGCTTATACATTGATGCGTGATGCTCTTCGCGAAGCTGGCCGTCCTATCTACTTCAGCCTTTGTGAATGGGGTGCTAACAAACCTTGGGAATGGGCAAAAGAGGTTGGTCATTCTTGGCGTACAACAGGTGATATCACAAATAATTTCAAGAGCGTGCTGACAATACTCGACCTGCAAAAAGGTATCCGTAAATATGCTGGCCCAGGTCATTGGAATGATCCTGATATGTTGGAAGTTGGCAACGGTATGTCAGTTAACGAGGATCGTGCTCACTTCACAATGTGGTGTATGTTGGCTGCTCCTCTCATCTTAGGCAATGATATCCGTACAATGAGCAAGGAAACAGCTTCTATCATGATGAACAAGGACGTGATAGCTCTCGACCAGGATAAGCTGGGTGTTGAAGGTTTGATGCATTCTGCAGAGGACGGTCTTGAGTTCTGGTTCAAACCGTTGGAGAACGGCGACTGGGCATTCTGTATTCTGAACCGTAACGAAGAGGCTAAACCTTATGTTATCGATTGGCAGAAGTTCAATTTGAACGATGAGGTAAGCCAACGCTCGACAAGTTTCGATACTACTGTTTACAGTCTCTTTAATCTTTGGACAAAGAAGACAGAAGGCAATACAAAGAAACAGAAGAAAGTCACTATCCCAGGACACGATGTTTTGGTATGGCGCTTAAGTGCTAAGAAGAAATAATAGAACAGCTATTCTATAAAGAGAAGGTCTGCATCGTTGACGGTGCAGACCTTTCTTTTTTGTGTATCGTAAGTAGTTTACTTCTTGTTTAATGCAGACCATTCGGGTGGAGCAACACCCAGCAAGTGCTTTACGAAGAAGTCCATCCGCTTGTGTTCGCCAAAGTCGCCTCCCATGGTGTGATTGGAACCTGGGATAACCACCAGTTCAAAGTCTTTGTTTGCCTTTATCAAAGCATTCACCACTTGATAGGTAGAAGAGGGGTCGACGTTATCATCCATTTCTCCTACCACCAGCATCAAAGGCCGCTGCAGCTTATAGGCATTGACGACATTGCTGCTTGCTGCGTATGTGCTGTCTACAGGATAGCCCATCCATTGCTCGTTCCACCAAATCTTATCCATCCTGTTATCGTGACAGCCGCAACTGGAGTAGGCTGCTTTATAGAATTCTGGATGATTCAGCACGGCCGACAGAGCATCTTGTCCTCCTGCTGAGGCACCGAAGATGCCGACTCTCGCAGTATCCATATAAGCATATTTGCTTGCTGCTGCCTTAATCCAGGCGATACGGTCGGGCAGTCCGCAATCTTTCAGATTCTTGTAACAGACATCCTCAAAGCTTTTAGAACGGAAACTGGTGCCCATGGCATCCAGTTGGACGACGATAAAGCCGAGCTCTGCCAAGTTGCTCATGTTCCAATAGAAGGAATGAAAATCTTTAGGGGTGTAAGCGCTGCCCGGACCCGCATAGATATATTCGATTACAGGATACTTCTTGTTCGCATCGAAATGAGAGGGACGGATGATGATGCCCCACATCTCTGTCTTGCCATCTCTTCCAGGTGCATGGAATATCTCGGGACTGTGCCATCCTTTGTTTGTCAGTTCAGTAATGTCAGCCTTTTCAATCGGCATAATAATCTTACCGCTCGTTGTCTCTCGCAACACGGTTACAGGCGCCTTCTCGACAGTTGAATAAGTGTCGACCATATATTTCATGTCTGCCGAATAGTTTACTTGATGCTGACCTTCTTCTGGAGTGAGTGACATTAAGTTTTTCCCATCCAGCTGTATGCTATAGTAATGAACTAAATAAGGATCTTCTCCTTTGTTCATGCCACTGGCAGAGAAATATATCCGATGATTCTTTTCGTCGACTCGCTGGATTTCTCTGACATACCACGCACCCTTTGTTATCTGACGTTTCACCTTTGCTGTTGCACGATCGTACAGATACAGGTGATTAAAATTGTCTCTTTCACTCATCCAGATAATAGATGTGCCGTCGGAAGTATCGTAACGGAAATGGCGGTTGTAATTGACAAATGTCTTGCTGCTCTCTTCTATGAGGGGGCGTATGTTACCCGTAGTGGCATTCATCTCTAAAACCCTAAAGACCTTATGTCCACGTTGGTTGTATTCCATCGTTACGCCGCTGCTGTCCTTGTTCCATTGGAAAGAACCCAGTGAGAATTGTTGTGGACATAAGTCTGTTGCACCTACAAACGACTTTCCCGTGCTGACATCAAAGATCACTGGAGAATGGAAAGGCAGCTCGTCGCCTGGCTTAGCATATTCCCGTTGGTGCAGACGAGGTTGCAGCTGGTCGTTGGGTGATGATTCCACGAAATAGATATATCTCTTCATCGCAGGTCTGTAGCGGGCGCAGAATATCTTCTTCGAATCGGGCGACCAATAGATGTACGATGAGTAATAGTTGCTGTCGGTACCGTCATAGCTCAATGGTTTCTCCTCATGTGTCTTGTTATTGCGGATGTATAGATTATAATTGCGGATGAAAGCAGTGTATTCTCCGTTGGGCGAGCCAATATCGTAGGCATTCGTCTCATTGTCGCCGATGCCCCAATAAGGAGTCGGCTGAGGCTTTTCTACAATACCTTTCTCTATCAGTGAATCATTGCTGATGAGATAGAGCCAGTGACTATTCCCGTAAACGAATGAAACCGAGTTGTCGGCTTCTCCCCATCTGAGATTGTTCAAATACAGGTCCTTTGCGCTGATTTCTTTCTTCTCTTGAAGTGAAAGCCGGTGAGCCAGTTTGCCAGAATCGAACAAGAGCTGTTTCGATTGTTTGTCGGCATCCACTAATCGGTATATTCTACCTTCTTTGGTATAGTCGACGTACCAGAACAAATGCTTGTCACCCGACCAGACAGGCGATAAGTTGGAGTGGTATACAAAGGGAGTCGTTTCGTAATATAATTGTGCGGCTCTTTTATAATCTGATATTGTTCCTTGTGCCTTTATGATACTCGTAGTAGTAGATAACAAAATAAAGAGCAAAAGTGTAACCGATTTTTTCATCTTAATGAATATTTACTTGTAGATATTTGGTCTGTAAAAGTACGAATTATAATCAATATTAGGAGAAAAAACGATTTTATGTTTTGTAAGAATAAGAAATGGCTTAATTTTGTGGTATGTAAAATATCATTTATCTTAATTCTTAAAGTAAGTCATGAAAAGATTAAAATTAGCTCTTCTTTTATTATTTTCTTCTTTCTTATTGTGCTTTGCGGATTCGAAGCCGCAGTGGATCACATCTACCGACAATAAGAATGAAACTAACACCTGGATTTGTTTCCAGAAACAAATTAATTTGGGCGTAAAACCTAAAAAAGCAGTTACCCGTATCGCTGCCGACAGTAAATATTGGTTGTGGATAAATGGTAAACTTGTAGTCTTGGAAGGCTGTGTTAAACGTGGCCCTAATCCCAAAGACACGTATTATGATAACGTCAATATCGCTCCTTATTTGAAATCGGGCAAGAATCTTATATCAGTACTGGTATGGTATTATGGCAAGAAAGGCTTTTCGTATAATATAAGCGGTAAGGCTGCCTTGTTCTTCAATTGTCCTCAGCTGGCATTGAACAGTGATGCTTCGTGGAAGGCACGTATTCATCCTGCATTCTTCACACCCGGTCAGCCTGATCCTAATTATCGTCTGCCTGAATCGAATCTCGGGTTCGATGCTACGAAAGATATCGCCGGTTGGGAATCCAAATATAATGCTGCATGGTCCAATGTGAAAGTGGAAGGCAAGGAAGGTGATGGACCTTGGAATAAGCTGGCCTATCGTGTTATTCCGATGTGGAAAGATTACGGACTGAAGGATTATGTGGGAAAGACAGTTCGCCAGGGTGCTGAATACGACACGTTGATTTGTCGTTTGCCTTACAATGCCCAGGTGATGCCGTATATCAAGCTAGAGGCTAACCCGAATCAGAAGATTACCATCTATACCGATCATGTTTGGATTGACGGCGTGTACGGATTGCGTGCTGAGTATATCACCAAATCGGGTGTTCAGGAATATGAGAATAAAGGCTGGTTAAATGGCGAGAATGTATATTATATCTATCCGAAAGGTGTGAAAGTGCTGCAAACACTTTATCATGAGACAGGTTATAACACTGAGTTCAGGGGCTATTTCCGTTGCAGTGATGAGTTTTTGAATACATTATGGAAGAAAGCTCAACGTACCCTCTACGTCACGATGCGTGATACATACATGGATTGCCCGGATAGAGAGCGCGGACAATGGTGGGGTGATGAAGTAAACGAATCGGGCGAATCTTTCTATGCCATGTCGACGAGCAGTCATTTGCTGATGAAGAAGGGCATGTACGAACTGATAGGCTGGCAGCGTCCGACAGGAGAGATATTTGCTCCAGTTCCTGCTTCTAACTACGATTCAGAATTACCTGGCCAGATGTTGTCTTCGGTAGGCTACTATGGTTTCTGGAATTATTATCTTAATACAGGCGATTATAAGACTCTGAAAGATTTGTATCCTGGCGTGAAGAAGTATCTGAATGTCTGGAAACTGAACGACGACGGCACGGTTAAATTCCGTAAAGGAGGTTGGCCTTGGGGCGATTGGGGTGACAATATCGATAAGGAATTAATCTATAATGCCCTATATTATATCGCACTAAAAGGTCAGTACAATATGGCCAAGACTTTAGGATTGAAGGAGGATGCCGAAACTGTATCTGTCTCCATGACTAATTTGAAGGAGGCTTTCAATAAGGTGTTCTGGACAGGTAAAGAATATCGTCATCCGAATTATAAAGATGATACCGACGACCGTGTAAATGCGCTTGCTGTCGTTGCCGGCCTAGCTGATAAGGATAAGTATCCTGCTATCTTCGAAGTATTGAAACGCTGCGAACATGCCAGTCCTTATATGGAGAAATATGTGATTGAAGCGCTCTTCAAAATGGGATATGAGAACTATGCCATCCAACGTCTGGAAAAGAGGTTCGCCACAATGGTGAACGATTCTGTAAGAACGACCTTGTATGAAGGATGGACTGTAAAAGGCGGTACTACCAATCATGCGTGGACAGGTGGTGGGTTGACATTGATGTCGCAGAAACTCTGCGGTGTGCTGCCAACCAAACCAGGTTATAATGAATTTACCGTTTGTCCGCAACCTGCCAATGTGAAACAGGCTGAGACTTTGGTACCGACTGTTAAGGGAGATATTAAAGTTGCGTACGTGAACGATGTGAACAAGTTCACATTGAATGTCACTTCACCGAAGACGGCTGATGCCATCGTTTGTCTTCCTTTGAATGCCAAATCGATAACGATGAACGGCAAACTGATTTGGAAGGCCGGCAAGTTCTGCGGAAATAAGGCTGCTGTTCAGTTGGTGAACAACGATGCTTCACATATCTCTTTCAAAGTATGTGGTGGCGGTCATTTTGCTTTTGCAGCGAATTTATAAAATGAAAGGATGGCGGTGATGATTAATCATCATCGTCATCATCATTTGATACATATGTCAGAAAGGCTGAACGACGTATAGGCGGATAGCTTACCGTATCACCTTTAATTCCGTGCCATAACACCTGATTGAATTCTACATCGGGCACATTATCTTCTTTTGTGAAATCATAATGTGAACTCATCGCTTCCCATTTATTCTTTTTCTCATTGACATCATCCAACGATACCGTTTCGGGCAGACAGGTGAAAGGAGTTGAGTCGACGTTTTTGCTGAAACTGCGCCACATGGACTGTGCACTGGCATCGTGTTGAGTCATTGGAGGCAATCCTAAGATTAGTTCCATCGTACGCAACATCGAAGTCGTGGTGTAAGGTGTGTGGTCTACATATCCTCTCTTTACGAATCCGCCGGCGACATAAGCAGTAGTCCGATGGGCATCGACATGGTCGGAACCGTTCTGGGCATCATCTTCAATGATGAATACTGCCGATTCATTCCAGATAGGCGAATGACTTAAATATTCGAGGAATTGTCCGACGGCCAGGTCGTTGTCTGCAGCATGAGCGAAAGGTGTTGGACGGCCCAACTGCATTCCTTCTGTGTGGTCGCTTCCCATACGTACCGTATTGAATTGAGGAACAGCATGTATCTTCATCAGAGAGTCGAAATCGGCTTTCCATTCCTTGAAACGTATCGTATCGCGGACAGATAAACTCCATGGTTCGAAAGTCTGACAGCAATGTCCTTCCAGTGATGGGAGGCTGGCTTTAATCATGCCTTTCCTTCTGGTACAGAATTCTCCGTATGAACGGTAGGTGATATTTGCCTTCTGACAAGCATCCCATAAGAATCCGCTCTTGTTATTGCCCATGCGATAGGAACCTTCACCCGAGAAGAAGTCCCCGCGGCCGCTATAATAACTGGGCCATGTCTTTTCCAGATAGTCGTTGGCATAAGCTCCCATCGTCCAGTTGTGTCCGTCGCAGCTGACTTCAGCATTGGCATAGAAGTTGTCCAATAGCACAAACTGACGGGCGATGGCATGGAGATTCGGCGTTATCTTTTCCCCAAACAGAACCAATGTGGAATCGCCATTACCTTCTTTCATATCTCCCAATACCTGGTCGTAAGTACGATTTTCCTTGATGACATAGAATACATACTTTATAGGACTCTTCTCGCCGACCTTACTCGGAATAGGATTCCCCGGTTCGCCTTCGGCAGTATTCTCTTTGTCCTTTTGATACGGAGTGTTCTTATAAACCAAGTCTGAATACTTCTGCAACGTAGCTACATCGGGCATATCGATAATCGACAGTGCACCGAGGAACATGCCGGCAATATACTCTACACCTTTGTTCTTGTTGGCATCTCCTTTGTGATGGCCATAGTTTTGTTTTCTCTTGATGGGTTCGGGACCAGCCGCATTGGGCATCGATTTTAACCCTTTTCCATTGGTAACCCACAGTTTGTTGCCAATCGTTTTCACATTAGTAGGGTACCAGCCCACAGGTATGAATCCCATACATTTGCTGCGTCCTGGACGAGATATATCGAATAACGTAACACAGTTATTGTCGGCATTCGCAATGGCCAAAGTTTTACCATTTGGAGTAACCGCAAGTCCGTTGGTAGTGCTGCCCGATAGTGAATTATGGAACAGTGCGGCATTGAGCGTCTCTTCTACCTCCATCTTCTTGAGATTGATAACCGATACGCTGTTATCGTTGGCATTGGCTACAAAGAGCCGTTCTGCGCGATTGTCTAAACACATCTCGTTCGGATGACTTCCTACAGGTATTTCTTTTAACCATTTCTCATTGTCGACATCCCACACCTTCACTTTATCGCATCCCCAGCAGGAGATATAAATCTGTTTCTGGTCTTTGGATAGTAATATATCGTATCCTTCGCCTTCGATAGATTCTTTCTTTACGAGGTGCTTGTCCGACAAGTCGTAGATGTACAGGCAGAAGTCGTGTTTGGTCACCACAAATAGTTGGTTCTTCTTGGGAACAATGATCATGCCCGTGGGAGAAATGCGTGTAGGCCATGGCTTTCCCATCACAATGCTGTCTGTCTTTGCCAGCTTGCCTCGCTGGCTGACGGAATAAGTAAAAATGATATTATCATTGCCGCCTGAAGCATACAATTTCTTGCCGTCAGGAGAAAAACACAGTCCGTACCAACTCTTTGCCATGGTGACATCATCTGTCATCACTTCCTTCTTCGTGTCGAACAGTTGTATGCATTGTCGGCCATATCCGTTATTTGTCACAGCTAGCCATCTCTTGTTGGGAGATACGGCCATGTTCAAAGGCAGATCGCCTAAAGGAAGCTGTTTCCCTGCGGGAGTCAACCTCCATCCGTTAGGCAGCATCACGGGTTCGGCTACTTGTGCTTCTTGTGCATGAAGAGAAAGTGAACATAGCAATAGCATCATTGCAGCTATACTATTTATGAGCCATTTATATCTTTTCATTGTTATTGTATTTTTATGACTGTAAAGTTAGAAATTATTTTATTAACTTTGAATATTCTACTCAACATTGAAAGGGTTGCTGCTCTAAATTTATTAATAATGTAATTAAACTATTGAAAATGAAAAAGCTATTGTTGTTGTTCGCTTGTCTTTTTGGAATGACATATTCTTTGCAAGCACAAAAGTTAGTCGATGGCTCTTTAGATTTTCTAAAGGGTGAAACGACTTTGACTGTTATTTACGACTATTCGGAGATGCAATTGGAACAGATGTCGATGAAGGACTTTCTATTCGTCCGTTTCCCGCAAGTTGATAAGAGAGAGAAATGGTTCAAAAGCTGGAATGAAGAGACAATTCCTGATTTGAAAGAGAAGTTCTTGCTGAACTTTAATAAGGCATTAATAAATAATAAAGTGAGCTTAAGAAGCATTGATGCCGAAAAATCAAATTATCAAGCAACTATTAAGGTGTTGTCAGTAACCAAAAAAGGCAATACAACGGCAGACGTTATTTTCACAAGAGTCAATTCCAACGAGCCGTTAGCAAAGATATCTATCTTTGCAAAAGGAGGACATTATGGAACCTTGGAGAATTTGATGGGAGATGGTTCAAAACATCTCGGCACTAAACTAGCTTTGTTTATAGCGAAGAAAATTCGTTGAGGTTTCTATAAGAGCAGATGGTGGTATTATTTCAATATCAATTTCATAATAACATCATTGTCATCCTCTTTTAGTTTGCTTATCACTTCTTTGGCCTTTGGCGACAGTAATCTTTCGTCGATACATTTGTCGATACCTGAAATGGGCACACAGGAGAGTAATTCGTTCTCTTGAAATGCAAAGCAATGGAAGAGTTTGATGGGTTTTCCTTCTGCTTGGACAAAAGTCTGTTTAGTATGTCGGTTGTATATGAAGTTATATAGCTTCTTATTTTTCAAGAAGTTTACATAAACATATTTCTCATTGAAAAACTTCGATGCCGGTAGATAGTAATTGCTGCTTAACAGATAATTAGTCCTTTTTTGCATTTCGTTCGATGTGCGTACTTTATCAGAATTCTTATCATTGCTTCCTACCATAGCTATTCCAGGCAAAGAGAGTTCGTTGATAGTTTCCTTCCCTATGTCGATTTTCATAAAGGGCATCATTGTTTGTGTTTTAGTATCAATACGGTAAAAATAATAGTCTAGCATGTTAGGAACATAATAAAACTGATTGTTTATACGGTAAAAGCAATCTGTTTTGATATTGAAGTTAGAAAATGTAGTGTTATAATTTACAGCCTTCGCTTTCTTTTGTTTTACATCAGCAAATATTATTTTGCCTGAGTTATCGTAAACACCGGGAGTGAACAAATAGAGGCCTTTACCATAAGGAATAAATTCTGAATAGATTTCACGAGAAGTAGTAGTTTCTGTCTTTGCTATAAGTTTGAAATGCTTGTCGTAAGTATAGATAGTACCATAAGGGCTAAGTAAATCAATACCTTTTTGATAAGGATTAAACATCATGTCAACTATTATTTGATATTGTTGTGGCCCGTCTCCTTGTGCTTTTTCGGACGAAGCAATAAAGTGACCATCACCAGAAAATAAATATGCGATGAAGCGGTCGTCTAATACTCCATACATATTCATTTCCTTATTGTATATCACCTTTCGAGCACTTTTGAAGACCGATTCATTTGTCGTTTCTAAAGGTATGATTTCTATCCTGTCAATAAAATTGGAATAGTCGTCAGATAGCTTGCTCATGTCAACGGGTATAATTTCTATCGATTTATCATCCACTTTATTATCACACGCATTGTTGATTAAAAGCAAGAGCAACAAATAATACGTTATCTTTCTCATGATTCATTGTTTTATATGGTTATGAATAAAGTACTCCAAGTTTTGTAATGACTTCAAATGATAGATTTATTTGTGAGTTTGAAGTAAAAATACAAACTATGTGCAGAAAAGCACAATTAATTGGCTGACAAATTCTGACCAAGCCTTTTTTATTTGATAATGTTATTTATTGAATTGTTACATAGAATAAAATGAACGATATGGGCAGGCTGTATTACAACTTAAAAGATGAATACATTCTATTTTTCCATTACTTTTGTCACAGGGGGTATACGCATGAAGTTGTTGTAAATAAGGTGATTACTATCTGAAATTCTTAATTGTTTACAATTTGGAATGTAAAAAATGAGCCTGCAGTATGCTCACGATGAGAAATTCTATTGGCTCGTAGTCTGTATGATTTATGAAATTATCCTCTACATAGTTATAAAAACTCCAATTACAGATTGTTGAACAGTGTAACAATCGTAGCACTCTCCCATTTTGAAGTTAAAAAATCATAGTTATGCTACCAAATTTTCATAGTTATGTTGTCGGAAAATCGCAGTTATGAACTTTTGGTAGCATAACTATGAACTTTTGGAAACATAGTTATGATTTGATCACAACATAGCTATGAAAATATTGGTCCTCTCAGAGAAAAAAGGGGGAATCGATGTTGATTTGGATTCGTCCTCTTTAAATCCCGAAGAATATGTGTATATTTGTACGAATTAGATTGATACAACATGAAAGAAATTACTTATGCTCCGTTTGCGAAACCGTTGTATGTGATGGTGAAGCCTGCAGGAGCACTCTGTAACCTGGCTTGCGATTACTGTTATTATTTGGAGAAGAAGAATTTATATAAGGATGTTTCCAAATATATGATGTCGGATGAACTCTTGGAAAAGTTCACCCAAGAATACATCGAGTCGCAGACCATGCCGCAAGTATTGTTTACATGGCATGGCGGGGAGACATTGATGCGTCCCCTTTCTTTCTATAAAAAGGCGTTGGAACTGCAGAAAAGATATGCACACGGCAGGACAATCGACAATTGTATTCAGACAAATGGAACGATGTTGACGGATGAATGGTGCGAGTTCTTTCGAGAGAACAACTGGCTAGTGGGAATCTCCATCGACGGGCCTCAAGAGTTTCATGATGAATACCGGAAGAACAGTCAGGGGCGCCCTTCGTTCGTGAAAGTGATGCAAGGTATCAATCTGCTCAAAAAGCATGGCGTGGAGTGGAATGCCATGGCCGTGGTGAACGATTTCAATGCCGACTATCCGCTCGATTTCTACCATTTCTTTAAAGAAATAGACTGTCATTATATACAGTTTGCTCCTATTGTGGAACGTGTTTTTAATCACGGTGACGGGCGGCATCTGGCTGCATTGGACGAAAGCGAAGGGACATTGGCTGATTTTTCTGTAACCCCGGAACAATGGGGCAATTTTCTGTGTACCATTTTCGATGAATGGGTAAAACAGGATGTCGGGAAGTATTATATTCAGCTGTTCGACTCTACGCTGGCGAATTGGGTGGGAGAGCAGCCTGGCGTTTGTTCGATGGCGAAGACATGTGGTCATGCTGGCGTGATAGAGTTTAACGGTGATGTGTACTCGTGTGACCATTTCGTATTCCCCGAATATAAATTGGGAAATATATATAGCAAGTCGCTGGCAGAGATGATGTATAGCGAACGTCAGCAGCAGTTCGGCATGATGAAGCAGACTTCCTTGCCGTCTCAGTGCAAGAGTTGTGATTTTCTTTTTGCCTGCAACGGTGAATGTCCGAAGAACAGGTTCTGCAAAACTTCCAATGGGGAGGATGGATTGAACTATCTGTGCCGAGGTTATCATCAGTTTTTTAAGCATGTTGCGCCGTATATGGATTTCATGAAGAATGAACTGGTGCATCAGCGTCCTCCTGCAAATGTGATGAATCAGAAATGGTAAGTTAGGTACTGCCGCAGGCTATTTCTCTCGACTTGAACATAACCTTTACTGCTTCGCCTCGGAAATCCAAAAAATAAATTTCATTTCTTTTTTGCTATTTCTCTCGGCTTGCACTATCTTTGCACAAAAATAAAGAAAGATGAGTGATGGTAACTTATTTGACTATATTCAAAATAAAAGTTTCCGTATCACCTTTTTCTTTCTCAGAAAACAATATATTCCCTTTTTATTCATTCTACGATTACTTGCCGGATATCCTCCGATAAGGCATTCTATTGCCGTCGGTCATGTTTGTGAAGTATGAAGTATAATGAGCGGTTAGTTATATTATTTGTATGGAACAACTTAAACATGAATGCGGCGTAGCGCTAATCCGACTCTTGAAGCCACTGGAGTATTACGAAAAGAAATACGGAACGTGGATGTATGCGTTAAACAAGCTCTATCTGATGATGGAGAAACAGCATAATCGCGGTCAGGAGGGCGCAGGTTTGGCTTGTGTGAAGATGAATGCAGTGCCTGGTGAAGAGTATATGTTTCGTGAAAGGGCATTAGGCTCAGGAGCCATCACGGAAATCTTCGACACGATCATGAATAAGTTTAAGGATTACACCCCTGAACAACTTCACGATTTGAATTTTGTCTCACATACGGTTCCTTTTGTCGGGGAAGCATATATGGGGCATTTACGTTATAGTACTACGGGGCGCTCGGGCCTGTCGTTCGTACATCCTTTCCTGCGCCGCAATAATTGGCGGGCTAAGAATCTGGCACTTTGCGGTAACTTTAATATGACGAATGTAGACGAGATATTCAAACGTATCACGTCTATCGGACAGCATCCTCGTGAATATTCCGATACCTATATCATCTTGGAACAGATGGGGCATCGCCTCGACAGAGAAGTGGAGCGTGTCTTTAATCTTGCATCTGCCGAAGGGTTGACTGGAATGGATGTCACTCATTCTATAGAAGACCATATCGATTTGGCTAATGTGCTGCGTTCTTCGAGCAAGGACTGGGATGGCGGTTACGTGATTTGCGGTCTCACAGGTAGCGGCGAGTCGTTTGCTATGCGCGATCCTTGGGGTATCCGTCCTGCTTTTTGGTATTCGGATGATGAAATCGCACTCGTGGCTTCGGAACGTCCTGTCTTGCAGACTACGTTCAACTTGCCTGTCGAATCGGTCAAGGAATTGCAGCCCGGTCAGGCACTTATTATCAATAAATACGGAAAACTGCATACACAGCAGATTATCCGTCAGAAAGAAAAGAGAGCTTGTTCATTCGAGCGCATCTATTTCTCTCGGGGTGGCGATATCGACATCTATAAAGAACGAAAAGAGTTGGGCCGTAAACTGGTTCCGAATATCTTGAAGGCTATAAATTATGATGTCGACCATACCGTCTTCTCGTTTATTCCTAATACCGCAGAAGTAGCCTATTACGGGATGCTTGAAGGACTGGACAATTATCTGAACGAAGAAAAGATAGAGAAGATAAAGGCTTTGGGACATAACCCGAATATGGAGGAGTTGAAGAAAATCCTTTCTCATCGTATTCGCAGTGAGAAGGTGGCTTATAAGGATATAAAACTTCGCACCTTTATCGCGGAGGGCAACCGACGCAATGACTTGGCTGCCCATGTGTACGATATTACTTATGGCTGTCTGAAATCAGGAGAAGATAATTTGGTGATTATCGATGACAGCATCGTGCGTGGTACCACGTTGAAGCAGAGTATTATCAGCATATTGGATAGGTTGGGCCCGAAGAAGATTGTGCTCGTCAGCTCGTCTCCTCAGATTCGTTATCCTGACTATTATGGCATCGATATGCCGCGTATGACGGAATTTATTGCCTTTAAGGCAGCTATTGAACTGTTGAAAGAACGCGAGATGAAATATGTTATTGAAGAGGCCTATCGGAAATCGAAAGAACAGGTAGGACTTCCGAAAGAACAGATGGTGAACTATGTAAAAGAAATATATGCTCCTTTTACTGACGATGAGATATCAAAGGAAATCGTGCAGCTGCTGACTTCTCCAGACATCAAGGCAAAGATAGAAATTGTTTATCAACCGTTGGAGGGATTGCACGAGGCTTGTCCTAACCACAAAGGTGATTGGTATTTCAGCGGCGATTATCCTACTCCCGGTGGAATAAAAATGTTGAATGATGCTTTCATCAATTATATTGAGGGAGTGTACCAGTTCTAAATGAGATTATAAAAGAATTATAGATTATTATAAATTGTTCGAATCAATGAATCCTATAAAGAATGAACAAAAAAGGAATGAAGAACCTGTTAAGGCAACACTTATTTTAAGTGATGGCTCACGCTTTTGCGGAACTTCTTTCGGTTATGTCAAACCGATAGCAGGTGAAGTGGTCTTCAATACGGCAATGAATGGTTATCCCGAAAGCTTAACCGATCCATCTTATGCAGGTCAACTCATGACTCTTACTTATCCACTTATAGGCAATTATGGCGTTCCTCCTTTTACTATCGGGAAGAATGGCCTGCCTGATTATATGGAGAGTGAGCACATTCATGCGGAAGCGATTATCGTCTGCGACTACTCGACGGAGTACAGTCATTGGAATGCGGTAGAGAGTCTGGCTTCTTGGCTGAAACGCGAACAGGTTCCAGGCATCACAGGTATCGACACTCGTGAACTAACAAAGACATTGAGGGAGTATGGCGTGATGATGGGGCGCATCGTCTTCGGGGATTCTGATGACGAAGCACAACAAGTGGAGATGCCCGACTATAGTGCCATCAATTATGTAGACCGGGTATCGTGCAAGGAAGTGATTCGTTATAACGAGGGTAAAGACAAGAAAAAGATTATTCTGGTAGACTGCGGTGTGAAGGATAACATCATCCGTTGTCTGCTGAAACGGGATGTCGAGGTTATCCGCGTTCCTTGGAATTATGATTATACATCGCTTAAGTATGATGGCCTTTTTATAAGCAACGGTCCTGGCGATCCGAACAATTGCGGTGCTGCTGTAGAGGTGTTGCGGAAGGCAATGGCCAACGAGAAACTTCCTATCTTCGGCATTTGTATGGGTAATCAACTGCTGGCAGTTGCCGGCGGGGCTAAAGTATATAAGTTGAAATACGGACATCGCAGTCATAATCAACCGGTACGGCAAGTGGGAACCGAACGTTGCTTCATCACCAGTCAGAATCATGGCTTTGCTGTTGATAACAATACGCTGGGCAAAGATTGGGAACCGCTCTTTATCAATATGAATGATGGTTCGAATGAAGGTATCCGCCATAAACAGAATCCTTGGTTTTCTGCTCAGTTCCATCCCGAGGCAGCGAGCGGTCCTACCGATACGGAGTTCCTGTTCGATAAGTTTATTAACCTCTTAAAAGCATGATAATCGATTATGAAAGATAATATAAAAAAAGTATTGCTCTTAGGTTCGGGAGCGCTGAAGATTGGTGAGGCCGGTGAATTTGATTATTCGGGTTCGCAGGCGCTGAAAGCTTTGAAAGAAGAAGGTATTGATACCGTATTGATTAATCCTAATATCGCAACGGTGCAGACATCGGAAGGTGTTGCCGACCAGATTTACTTCTTGCCTGTTACTCCGTATTTTGTGGAGAAGGTAATCGCTAAGGAAAAGCCGGATGGCATCATGCTGGCTTTCGGCGGACAGACGGCACTGAATTGCGGCGTCGCATTGTATAAGCAAGGTATTCTTGAAAAATATAATCTGAGAGTATTGGGTACGCCTGTTCAGGCTATCATGGATACTGAAGACCGTGAGTTGTTCGTAGAGAAACTTCGGGAGATTCATGTGAATACTATCCGCAGTGAAGCTGTGGAAAATATCGAAGATGCCCGTCGTGCTGCAAAGACATTGGGTTATCCTGTCATTATCCGCGCTGCGTATGCCTTGGGTGGCTTAGGCTCAGGTTTCTGTGATAACGAAGAGCAACTGAATGTGTTGGTTGAAAAGGCTTTCTCTTTCTCGCCGCAAGTGTTGGTTGAAAAGAGTCTGAAAGGCTGGAAAGAGGTGGAATATGAAGTTGTACGCGACCGTTACGATAATTGTATCACGGTTTGTAATATGGAGAACTTTGATCCGCTGGGAATACATACCGGTGAGAGCATCGTCATCGCTCCTTCGCAGACATTGAGCAATCGTGATTATCATAAACTCCGTGAGCTGTCTATCCGCATCATCCGCCACGTGGGAATTGTAGGTGAGTGCAATGTGCAATATGCTTACGACCCGAATTCGGAAGATTATCGGGTGATTGAGGTAAATGCTCGCCTCTCTCGTTCTTCTGCACTGGCATCGAAAGCTACAGGCTATCCGTTGGCTTTTGTCGCTGCTAAGTTGGGACTTGGCTATGGACTCTTTGAATTGAAGAATTCGGTTACGAAGACAACGAGTGCGTTCTTTGAACCTGCCCTCGATTATGTTGTCTGCAAAATACCTCGTTGGGACTTAGGTAAGTTCCGTGGTGTGGACAAGGAGTTGGGCAGTTCGATGAAGTCTGTCGGTGAAGTAATGGCTATCGGTCGTACCTTCGAGGAAGCTATTCAGAAAGGTTTGCGTATGATAGGGCAGGGGATGCATGGATTTGTCGAAAATAAAGAATTAGTTATAGACGACTTAGACCAGGCTCTTCGTCAGCCGACGGATAAACGTATTTTCCTTATCTCGAAAGCTTTCAGAGCTGGGTATACCATCGACCAGGTCTTTGAACTGACTAAGATAGATCGCTGGTTCTTGCAGAAGTTGATGAATATTATTAATACCGCCAACGAAATGGAAGCTTGGGGTAATAATCATAAGCAACTGACAGAGATCCCTACTGCACTTCTTAAAAAGGCAAAGGTGCAGGGCTTTTCTGATTTCCAAATTGCTCGTGCTATCGGCTATGAAGGCGATATTGAAGATGGTATCATGTTTGTCCGCAATTATCGCAAGAGCATCGGACTCGTTCCTTTCGTTAAACAGATTGATACCTTGGCTGCCGAATATCCGGCAAAGACCAATTACTTATACATCACGTATAGTGGCGTGGCTCACGACATTAACTTTGAACAGGACAAGCGTTCGGTAGTGGTGCTGGGTTCTGGCGCTTACCGTATCGGTTCGTCTGTTGAATTCGACTGGTGCGGCGTTCAGGCATTGAATACTATTCGGAAAGAAGGCTATCGCTCCGTAATGATTAACTACAATCCTGAGACAGTATCGACGGATTACGACATGTGCGACCGCTTGTATTTTGATGAGCTGACCTTCGAACGGGTCATGGATATCATCGATTTGGAAACTCCTTACGGTGTCATTGTGTCGACGGGCGGTCAGATTCCTAATAACCTTGCTATGCGTTTGGATGATCAGAAGGTTAATATTCTTGGTACATCTGCTAAATATATCGATAATGCTGAGGACAGAAACAAATTCTCAGAGATGCTCGACCGTATTCATGTCGACCAACCTGAATGGCAGGAACTGACATCTATGGATGATATTAATTCATTCATCGAGAAAGTAGGTTTCCCTGTTCTGGTTCGTCCTTCTTATGTACTCTCGGGAGCTGCAATGAATGTCTGCTCCAACGATGAGGAATTGGTTCGATTCTTACAGCTGGCTGCCAATGTATCGAAGAAATATCCAGTTGTGGTTAGTAGGTTTATCGAACATGCCAAGGAGGTTGAGATGGATGCAGTAGCTCGCGAAGGTGAGATCATCGCTTATGCTATCAGTGAGCACATCGAATTTGCAGGTGTCCACTCGGGTGATGCGACGATTCAATTCCCGCCTCAGAAGTTGTATGTGGAAACTGTCAGACGAATTAAACATATTAGCCGTGAGATTGCTCGCGAATTGCATATCTCGGGTCCTTTCAATATTCAGTATCTGGCTCGTGAGAATGATATCAAGGTGATAGAATGTAATCTTCGTGCTTCACGTTCTTTCCCATTTGTAAGTAAGGTGTTAAAACTGAACTTGATTGAGCTGGCAACAAAGATAATGCTTGGTATTCCGGTAGAAAAGCCGTCGAAGAATTTATTCGACTTGGATTATGTCGGTATCAAGGCTTCGCAATTCTCTTTTAACCGTCTGCAAAAGGCAGACCCTGTATTGGGTGTCGACATGTCGTCGACTGGTGAAGTGGGTTGTTTAGGTGAAGATACTTCAAGTGCTTTGCTTAAATCGATGTTATCAGTGGGCTATCGTATTCCTAAGAAAACAGTCCTTCTGTCGACCGGTAATCAGAAACAAAAGGCTGATATGATGGATGCGGCTCGTCTGTTGGTAGATAAAGGTTTCAAACTTTATGCAACGGGCGGTACTTATCTGGCTTTGGCAATGAATGGTATACCGAGTACGCTAGTATATTGGCCAAGCGAGGAAGGACATCCGCAGGCGATGGAGATGCTGCACAACCATGAAATAGATATGGTGGTGAATATCCCTAAGAATCTAACAGCCGGTGAGTTGACAAACGGCTATAAGATTCGTCGTGCTGCCATCGATTTGAATGTGCCGCTTATTACGAACGCTCGTTTAGCTAGTGCTTTCATTACTGCCTTTTGTACGATGAGTCTGGATGATTTGCAGATCAGAAGTTGGGATGAATATTAGTATTTGATGCTGATGCCAGTCAATGAAACGATAAAAATAGAAAATCTTTCAATAGGTTATCCTGGCAAGAAAGGTCCTCATGTTGTAGCAAACAATATAACAGCAACTTTAGGAAATGGCGAGTTTACTTGTTTGATAGGGGCGAATGGCGCGGGAAAATCTACTCTTCTGCGGACTCTGTCTGCTTTTCAATCTCCATTGAGCGGAAAGATTTATTTATCGGAGAAAGAAATTTATCATTATTCTCGTTCCGATTTGGCATCGCTGATTAGTGTTGTGCTTACCGATCGCTGTGAAGTAAACGGTATGACTGTGTACGAATTGGTCTCTATGGGCCGTACTCCTTATACCGATTTCTGGGGTAAGCTGTCGAAAGATGATATCACCGTAGTGGAACAGTCGTTGGAACTTGTCGGCATTACTTATTTATCGAAAAGGAGACTTGAGACATTGAGCGACGGAGAGCGTCAGAAGGCGATGATAGCAAAGGCTTTGGCCCAAGAAACATCTGTTATACTTCTTGATGAGCCTACGGCATTTCTCGACTTTCCTAGTAAGGTGGAGGTGATGCAGTTATTGAGACGTCTCAGTAAAGAGACCGATAAATCGATATTGCTCTCTACTCATGATTTGGAGTTGGCACTGCAGATTGCTGATAAAATATGGCTGATGGAACGTACGAAAAGACTCGTTTCGGGTACTCCTGAAGACTTGTCATTGAATGGTAATCTCTCTCATTTCTTCCAACGGAAGGGTATATCCTTCGATGAGAAAACGGGATTGTTCGGAGTTAATAATACAATAGTCGGTAACATCCGCCTTATCGGTGAAGGAGAACGACTTAATATGGTGAGGAAAGCTTTACTCCGTAATGGCATCAGTACAGAAGAAACTGGCGACTCAAAATGCGTGATAAATGTGACAGATAGCGATTTCTGTCTTTCTAAAGATGGAATCATTATCAATCATTCCAATACGATAGAAGCCTTATTATCGGCTGTTAATTCTCAATTATTATGAATGATAGTATTGCTATTAACAATGGCATATCGCGTAATCCTGCGGTTCGGTTGTCCGAACCTGTTAATGCTCATATAGGAAAGCGTGAACAAGTGGCCATCGTTGGGCCGAATGGCGGAGGGAAAAGTCTGTTTGTCGGCATGCTTACGGGACAGTATCCGTTGTATAGCGGAGAAGTCAGTTATGATTTCTCGCCTTCTCTCAGTAATAGGGTAAGCGATAATGTCAAATACATCGCTTTTCGCGATTCTTACGGTGCTGCTGATACTCATTATTATTATCAGCAGAGATGGAATTCGCAGGATGCAGATGCTGCTCCTGAAGTTAGTGAATTACTTGGAACAACTGAAGATGTGGAGATGCAGCAAGAACTATTCCAGTTGTTTGCAGTCGCTCCCATGTTACATAAGAAAATCATTTCCTTGTCGAGTGGAGAGTTGCGCAAATTCCAACTGACGAAGGCTTTGCTTTCTTCGCCTTGCGTGTTGATAATGGACAATCCGTTCATTGGTCTTGATTCGCCGACAAGGGATTTGTTACATCGTCTGTTACAGAATTTAGCCGATTCAGGTAAAGTTCAGATTATCGTCATACTCTCTATGTTGGATGATATTCCTTCTTTTGTGACGCACGTCATTCCCGTTGATAATAAGGTTGTTCATGAGAAAGTTACTCGTCAGCAATACCTTGATAGTTTCAAGGTTAATGATAAGACAGAAACCTTCGAGGAACTGCAAAAGCGTATTCTTGCTCTCCCATATTCGAATACTAATTACGACTCAGATGAGGTGGTTCGATTGAACCGTGTGAGCATTCGTTATGGTGAACATACGATCTTGAATAATTTAGATTGGGTCGTTCGCCGCGGTGAGAAGTGGGCGTTAGGTGGAGAAAACGGATCGGGCAAGTCGACCTTGTTGAGTTTGGTCTGTGCGGATAATCCACAATCGTATGCTTGCGATATTACGCTGTTCGGCAGAAAACGGGGAACAGGAGAAAGTATTTGGGAGATTAAGAAACATATAGGGTATGTGAGTCCTGAGATGCATCGCGCTTATCTGAAAAACATGCCGACAATAGAGATTGTCGCTTCAGGACTTCACGATAGTATCGGACTCTATAAACGTCCTCATGCCGACCAGTTCGCTATTTGTGAATGGTGGATGGATGTATTTGGTATCAGCAACTATAAGGATGTACCTTTCCTTCAGTTGTCGAGTGGTGAACAACGGTTGGCTCTGTTGGCTCGTGCTTTTGTGAAAGACCCCGAATTGCTTATTCTCGATGAACCTCTCCATGGACTTGATACCTATAATCGTCGTCGCGTAAAGAAGGTGATTGAGGCCTTTTGTCATCGTCGTGATAAAACGATGATTATGGTTACTCATTACGAAAAGGAGTTGCCGTCTACTATCGATCACCGGTTGGTACTGCACAAGACTGTCTCTAATCATTAACTTATTATTTATTAGTATTTTGGGGCGAATTTTTCTACCCCTACTCCGCTTCTCAGTACTCCACCTGTTAGGTGGAGTGGTTGTCCTATTTTATTTTGAGTAAGTTGAGCTATTAATTGCTTCTACATAGAATTCTCCCTCTTCCTAGAGGGAGTACCGCGAAGAGGGGGAGTTCAATTACCTACTGCTTATTTAATAAGTATGACGAAATATAGAACGGGTGTATATTATTTCTGACTTTTTGTCCATAAATAAGTAAATAAGTCATAATCATAACCTTGGATTATCTTTTGCACTTTCTATTATGTATTAAGAAAATCAAGAAAGGAGATTAAGATATGAATTTTGATAAGATGACAATAAAATCACAGGAAGCTGTTCAGGAAGCGGTTAAACTAGTTGAAAACCATGGACAGCAAGCCATTGAGACTCCTCACTTGCTTTATGGCGTGATGAAGGTGGGAGAGAATGTAGTGAACTTTATATTTCAGAAATTAGGTGTGAACCGTCAACAGATATCATTGGTTATTGATAAACAAATAGAATCGTATCCTAAAGTATCGGGAGGACAGCCGTATCTAAGTCGAGATGCTGATGCTGTGTTGTCGAAAGCTGAGGATTATGCACAGAAGAATGGAGATGAATTTGTTTCCATCGAATTTATTCTTCTTGCTTTACTGACTGTTCAAAGCACCGTTTCGCAAATATTGAAAGATGCGGGATTGACTGAAAGTGAAACACGAGCTGCGATTGATGAACTGAGAAAGGGCGAGAAAGTGAAATCTCAATCTTCCGAAGATACTTATCAGTCGTTGGAGAAGTATGCCTTGAATTTGGTTGAGGCTGCTCGTAGTGGTAAACTAGATCCTGTTATAGGCAGGGATGAAGAGATTCGTCGTGTACTGCAGATATTGAGTCGGCGTACAAAAAACAATCCTATATTGATAGGTGAACCGGGTACCGGTAAGACTGCTATTGTGGAAGGACTTGCCCGTCGTATCGTACGTGGAGATGTCCCTGAAAACTTAAAAAATAAACAGGTTTATTCACTGGATATGGGTGCTCTTATTGCAGGAGCTAAATATAAAGGCGAATTCGAAGAGCGATTGAAATCAGTGATAAACGAAGTGAAGAAGTCGGAAGGAAACATCATCCTCTTTATCGATGAGATTCATACTCTGGTAGGTGCAGGTGGTGGCGAAGGAGCAATGGATGCCGCAAATATTCTTAAACCTGCTTTGGCAAGAGGTGAGTTGCGGGCAATCGGTGCCACAACACTCGACGAATATCAGAAGTATTTTGAGAAAGATAAAGCACTCGAACGTCGTTTCCAAAAGGTACAAGTAGATGAACCGTCTGTCTTAGACAGCATTTCTATACTGCGTGGTCTTAAGGAGCGTTATGAGAATCATCATCATGTACGTATTAAAGATGATGCTATTATCGCAGCGGTACGTTTGAGCGACCGTTATATTACCGACCGTTTCTTACCGGATAAGGCCATCGATTTGATGGATGAGGCTGCAGCTAAGTTGCGGATGGAGGTAGACTCTGTCCCTGAAGAACTGGATGAGATAACACGTAAAATCAAACAGCTGGAGATTGAACGTGAAGCAATAAAGCGTGAACATGATGAACCGAAGTTACAACAATTGGGTCGTGAACTGGCTGAACTGAAAGAGCAGGAAAGTTCCTTCAAGGCAAAATGGCAGGCAGAGAAGGATTTGGTTAATAAGATTCAACAGAACAAAGTGACTATTGAACAACTGAAGTTCGAGGCCGAAAAAGCGGAGCGTGATGGTGATTATGGAAAAGTAGCTGAGATTCGTTATGGCAAATTGCAAGCTCTTACCAAAGAGATTGAAGATACACAGAAGAAACTTCATGAGACTCAAGGTGGCAATGCAATGATAAAGGAAGAGGTGGATGAGGATGATATCGCTGAAGTGGTATCACGTTGGACAGGTATTCCTGTCAGCAAGATGCTGCAGAGCGAGAAGGATAAATTGTTGCACTTAGAGGATGAACTGCATAAGAGAGTTGTAGGACAGGATGAAGCTATCCAGGCAATTGCGGATGCAGTACGGCGGAGTCGTGCAGGACTACAGGATCCAAAACGTCCTATAGGTTCGTTTATCTTCCTCGGCACTACGGGTGTCGGCAAAACTGAATTGGCAAAAGCATTGGCTGAGTTCTTGTTCGATGACGAATCGATGATGACGCGTATTGATATGAGTGAGTACCAGGAGAAGTTCAGCGTGTCGCGTTTGGTCGGAGCACCTCCGGGATATGTCGGATATGATGAAGGCGGTCAGCTGACAGAAGCTATCCGTCGTAAACCTTATTCGGTAGTTCTGTTTGATGAGATAGAGAAAGCACATCCTGATGTTTTCAATATCTTGCTGCAGGTATTGGATGACGGACGGCTGACCGATAATAAAGGTCGTGTGGTAAACTTTAAGAATACCATCATCATCATGACATCCAACATGGGCAGCCAGTATATACAGGCTCAAATGGAAAAGATGAACGGTTCAAATCGTCAGCAGGTTATCGATGAGACTAAACACGAAGTGATGGAGATGCTTAAGAAGACAATCCGTCCTGAGTTTTTGAATCGTATTGATGAGACTATCATGTTCTTGCCGCTTACTGAATCGCAGATTAAGGATATCGTCAAGTTGCAGTTGAATAATGTCGTGAAGATGCTTCAGAGCAATGGCGTTACTTTGCAGACTACCGACGCTGCTGTTTCTTTCCTCGCAAAAGTAGGGTACGATCCAGAGTTCGGCGCTCGTCCTGTAAAGCGTGCTATTCAGCATTATCTACTGAACGACTTGTCGAAGAAACTGATTGCGCAAGAGGTGAACAGGGATAAACCTATAGTTGTGGATTATGATTCAGCAAAAGCTCAATTGGTCTATCGTAATTAGATAGAGGTTTTCACAGAAAGCATATTGATTAGAAAAAAGAGACTTCCTATTATTTAGAAAGCCTCTTTTTTTATGTTTAAATATTAGATAATAGTGATCTATAGAATATAATGTCTAGAATATAAACTTGATGATGAAAAGTGCCGCCAATATATACATCGTCACGCTGACTTCTTTGTATTTTCCACTCAGCAGTTTCACGAATACGAAACTGAGCAGTCCCATGGCGATACCATCAGCGATAGAATAAGTGAGCAGCATCATGATGATTGTGATGAATGCCGGCAATGCCTCAGAGATATCTTTCAAATTAATCTTAGGAATGGAGTCGATCATGAATACGCCGACTAGTACAAGAGCACCTGAGGTGGCAGCACTAGGAATGAGCAGAAATATCGGTGAGAAGAACAAGGCAAGCAGGAATAGCACACCCGTGGTGAAAGAAGTAAGTCCTGTACGTCCTCCTTCTGTTATTCCCGATGCACTCTCAACATAAGTGGTAATAGTAGAGCTTCCCATCAAAGAACCGATAGTGGTACCGATGGCATCCGACATCATCGCTTCTTTTACGTGAGGAATAGTACCGTCTTCTTTCATGATGCCCGATTTAGATGCTAGTCCTACCAAGGTACCTACGGTATCGAAAATATTGATGAGCAATAGGGTGAAGATGACGATGACAGTATTGATGTTGAAGAAGTTCGCGAAACTGAACTTGCAGAAAGTAGGTGCCATCGATTGAGGCATCGAAACGGGAATGAAGCCGTCGGGTATCTTTGTTACTCCCATCGGGATACCGATTAAGGTACAGATGATGATACTGTAGAATAGGGCACCTTTTACCTTCTTAACCAACAGTACACCACTAAGGATTATGCCGAACATTGCTAATATAGAAGTAGGAGTAAACTGTCCTAAAGTGACGAAAGTCGCCGGATTAGAAGCAATAATGCCTGCATTTTTCAATCCGATAAAGGCGATGAACATTCCTATACCTGCTGATATGGCATGCCGAAGGTTCATAGGTATGCTATTTAGTATGATCTCTCGAATATTTAAGAACGTAATCAGGATAAAGATAATGCCCTCGACAAACATGGCAGCCAGAGCCGTTTCCCACGAATAGCCCATTCCTTGAACCAACGTGAAGGCAAAGAATGCATTCAGTCCCATACTCGGAGCTTGAGCAAAAGGAAGTTTTGCCATGAAAGCCAAGAGCAAAGTTGCAACAGCTGAAGCCAATGCTGTGGCTGTGAACAAAGCTCCTTTGTCCATCCCCGTTGTAGAGAGTATGGAAGGGTTAACTGCTAGAATATAACTCATCGTGAGGAAGGTAGTCATCCCCGCTACAATCTCTGTACGATAGTTCATCGTACTTTTATCAAATCCCAAAAGTTTCTGTAACATGATTTTCTATTTACTGTTAAGGTTAAGCGTCATCAATATCTTTTTATTTGTTGTATTCACTAGGTTACTCATTACCTCGAAATCTATCGTAGTATTTACCGAAGATTTTAGAGGCGTCAGTTCTGCCGTTAAGGTGATGGATCTGCTCTTTGACAGTCGGTAAGAACTGATAAAGTTCAGACCACCATTAAAGATCATATCCTCACTGACGTCCTTCCCGTTAATTTTGAATGTTATCTGCCAATTCGCGTTCTGCGAATCCAGGGCAGCACGAATTACCGGTGCGAGTTCGATCTGAGGACAATTGCTGTTGTTGATAATGATGGGCAGTTGTATAGTCTTGCCCTTTTCGATAGTGATATTATAAGTATTGCCACTGTTGTTAATTCCGTAAGTGGTTTTTGTTTCAGCAGATAAGGTCAGCGATGGGAATTCGTTCATGTGTTTAATCAACCAGAAGGCAACTCCCGTAGCCGAATTGGATGGTGTCGTTTCACCAGAAGCATTCGTCGTACTCTCCGGAAATAACTCGAGACCTCCAGAACCATACATCCATAGCGTCCAAATATCAGGTGCTGCCTTGTTGTCTTCATGACTCAGAACGCAATCTTTTGAAACCCCCAAGAAGTTGGCAGGTGCCGAATATCCTGAAACACCTGCATCATAAGGCGCTAGCATGATGGCAGCGACCTTATTCAGTTTCGTCATATATTTAACAATAGAGTAACTGCATTCTTTCATTGAGCCTTGGTTGGCATACCAGTAACCTAACGGGCCGTCGGTCTCGATGCCGTCACCCCATTTCGACATCTCTACAGCAGAGTCATCATTCGTTATATTACCATTGAAACACCAAGGACCGCAGAGGTAAAAGCATTTCCTGGTACCGTCGTATGATTGCAATAGAGAGATACGCGACTGGCAATTCGCTTTATCGGCGACAGTCATGTAATTCAGAGAAGTGTAGTCGACATTGAATCCCGCATTCGTGAGATAATCCAGCGACCGCTTGTCGCTTATGGCATTATTGTAGCCTGTAGCTGCTGCATTGACAGCCGTCTCCATCGAAGTCTCGAAAAAGCAATATTTGTTTTTGAAGGTATTGTAAAGTGCAGAGCAAGTCTCTTCAGCCGACTTGCTGTTTTGAAAAGCCATGTCCCACATATCGATGAAGTTCGTATAAAAGCCCGTCAGGTTTTCACGAACATAATTCCATTTCGGCCAATCGGCAGCGTTAGTCAGTTTATGCCATTGGTTATCGAATCCCCAATAAATACGTACGGTTCTATCTGCCAAAGTCTTCACTGTAAGTTTCTCATGGTTTCCCACATTACTCTCAGTAGTATTTGTGGGTTCATCGTTTTCGCTGGAAGAGCTGGAACAACTGAAAGCAAAGAGTAAGAAAATAGATAAAAATAGATAGCCGATTATGCTTTTAAATTTCATATTTATTGTTATTTTTTGAAAGAAAGTGCAAAATTACTCTTTATTTGTGAAATGGGCAAATCTTTTTTTATGTCATAAACACTTATCAGATAGGAAAGCTTAACGATACACCTACAGAGCGATAGCCGTTATGGTCGAAACCCATGAATACACCGACACGTGATAAATCTTCTACACCTGCAGAGTAACCCAATTCCAGGTAAGGATGAATGTTATGAGAAGCAAGTACGCGCACATGTATTGCCTCGTCGAAACTTTTCAGTCGGAAGATAGGCAGATATTTGAATAAGAAATAGGGCGTTGCCCAAGTCATGTTCGCCATTGCCCATCGGTTGTTGGTGCTGTAGGTATAGCAATCCAGCAGTGAGAATCCGTAGTTGAAAGAACGGCGAGTTGAGGTATTCATGACAGTAGGAAAGTGATGATAGTCGGGAAACTGAATTTCCTTTTTGTTGAAGAATAAGCCTGCTTCGCCCGACCAAATAAAATGATTGAAGAGTCCTACTTGGATAGACTGCTGTATACCCATTTGAATTTTATTGAAATGCGGTGATATACTGTTCCCTCCCAACCCGAATGCTTTGCTGTAACTCAGTGAGAGTGTAGGATTATTGGTGGGTACAAACACTTTTTTATTGTCGATCATCCGATAATAATGCGATGGTGTATAGTCGATGGAAAAGGTAGCTTCTAGCAATCGGTTGGCGGGCATGAAGAAAGAAGGATCTTCTAATGGATGATTAATCTCTGCATTCTGTCCCAGTATGCTATGCTTCAGATTGTTTTCAATCATTGTTCGATGTTCCCAACTCAAAGAAGAGGTGAACAGAAGTCCGTTGGCAGGTTCAATTATGTTAGTCAGTGTAAGGTATTTACGATTAAAGAACTTGATGTAGTTATCGGCATAAATGAGGGCAGAAATCGAATTGAATATTCTGGATTCACCGCTATCAAGGTTATAATCGTCGGTCAGAGAACCGACTTCAATAGATAGTTTACCGCTACGACGAGGAGTATAATTCAACGAAATATTACATTTGCCCACCCATTGATGCCGTGCAGTTGTATAATATCCGGCAGGAGAAATACTCATTGATGTGGTATTGGAAAGTTTCGTTCCTAAAGCAAATTTGCAGCCTAACCAGAAACCGTCGACAAAGTTAAACTCGGGAAAGAACGAGGTGAAATCATAACAGGTGAACCATCGTTTCCCATCGTGAGATTGGAAGTTATTGCCTTTCACTATCAAGTCCCACCATGTTCGTAGGTCCGACCAGTCTTGTCCTTCATACGACCTATTTACTTTTCTTTGAGAAAGTGCGGAATAACTTTCCGACTCGGGTGAGAGAAGAGGAACCATGCGCGTATTTTTCCAATAGATAGAATCTTTATCGGCAGATAAACTGTCTGTCGAAAGTTGTATTAAGTCTTTTGGAGAAAGCAGTTCATAACGGTGCCGACTTCGCAGCGAATCAAGTACAGTATGCAAGTCGACATTTACAGGTGTATCGTATCGGTTATTTAATGTAATCTTTCTATATTGTATGCTATAAGAAACACTGGCCTGCGATTTGATGCCTGTGTCGTGTATGTCTAATTCATTGACGAAAGAGACGGGAAGCCATATTGTTTTCATCACCTCACAGCAGTTCATTCTGATGTTGGCTACAGTATGGCTGTCGAATACGACTAGGTCGAATCCTGAGAGACACCATAACCCATCAATTACATAAATATAGCCGCTTGCCAGTTGAGCGATGTTATGTCGTGGAATTACTTGTATCTTATATATTTTATTTCCCCTGTCATTTATTGTGCATATTAGAATATATTTGTAATAGTGGAAGGCTTCGGCCGACAATGGAGAAAGTTTATTGAATATCTTTTTGTCGTATATGTTTACGGTCATTGGCTGAATGCTTGTTTCCACTTGTTTAGGAAAAGAACTCTTTTCCGCCAATGTCTTCACACGATACATATCTGATGTCCGATAGTCCAAACGTTGCATTCGTTCCAGCACCAAGAGCCGGTTTTGGTAATTCTTGCTGAGGTTACGAATCTCCTTAGAAACTTTCAGAAACTCGGGAATACTAATCAGCATTCCTCGTCCTTTGGTGTACATATTGGCAGCATACGATTGGATGACCCGTTGATAGTACGAAGCTGATGCTATTGCTCTTAACATGATATGATGGGCAGCTTCATCATTCTTTTTCCTGTCTGTACTTTCCATGGTATAGACTCTGTCGGGTAAAGAGAAATGTTTCTCCGTATCATTCTCGTTTTGTTGGAATTTCGAGTTAACAGAAGAATATCCCATACATGAAACATTGCACGAATAATTGCCAGGAAGAAGCTGAACTTGGAAAGCGCCATTCTTATCGGCCGTAATACCCAATTTATTCTCCTCTATAAATATAGTTGCATAGGGGATAGGTCTGCCTCTTTGATCGGTCACTAACCCTTTGAAGGTTTGTGCCGTTGCGGTAATGCTGATAAGGCAAAAAGTGAGCAGTAGGAATTTGAAGTTCATCAATATTAGTTATATGTCGACCGATATTGTGTACAAAAGTAATAAAACCTTCTTTCTATTTCAAGTAATTTTGTATTTTTGAAAGTGAAAAGAATCAACTATAATCATTTTGTATGAAAGATAATAATTGGAAAAATAGATCGGATGTTGTGTATTCTACGAATCCCGACTTTAATTACAATGATGGTAAGGGCGAGGAAGCAGAGACATTACCTGTCGGAAAGCAAACCCTTAGAATCACCATCGACAAGCGCAATCGCGGTGGAAAAGTTGTGACATTGGTTACGGGTTTTATAGGTGCTGAATCCGATTTGCAAGCTCTGGGCAAGATGTTGAAAGTAAAGTGCGGAGTGGGAGGAAGTGTAAAAGACGGGGAGATACTTATACAAGGAGAGCGAAAAGAACAGATAAAAGCGTTGCTTACTACGGCGGGATACAAGGTAAAGGGTTAAGTGATTTTATCGTGTCACGGATGTGACGCATGCGCGTCACGAATGTGACACGAGCGTGACACGAACGTGACGCGTGTGTAACACCTATGTGACACGACAGATTCATCGGTGTGTTCGGAAAGAAATATAACTATGAATCTTTTCACAGGATTCAATAAATTCATATCTTTGTTAATATATTTGCAATCTAATGAGGTGAGGAATGAAAGTTCTGTTCTTAATATTTCATGGTTTTAGCGACGCTAACGGCATCACGAAAAAGATACGTTACCAGATTAAGGCACTTACCGATGACGGTATGGATGTGCGGCTTTGCCATTATCATATTACGGACGACGGTCATCGCCAATGGGTTGTCAATGGTGAGGTCATATCAGACTTGGGCTGCGGTGTGAAGGCCAAAATCAAGAAACGTATCTCTTATCGACCGATAACGGATTTTGTTGGAAGTGAGAAAATAGATTGGGTGTATATCCGTTCCTACCACAACGCGAATCCTTTTACCATCACTCTTGTGAAGACAATACGTCGTTTGGGCGCCAAGGTGGTGATGGAGATTCCGACTTACCCGTACGACCGTGAATACTCCACTTTCAGAAGGAAATTAGATTTGTTTGTCGACTGGCTTTTCCGTCGTTCGCTGGCGGTTCATCTCAATAATATCGTCACTTTTTCGAATGAAGATCGTATCTTCGGATGCCCGACTCTTCGTATTTCCAATGGGATAGATTTCGATTCTATACCGCTGAAGCAGCACGTTAACGATTTGTCGGTTGAACTTCATCTTATCGGTGTGGCCGAAATTCATTTCTGGCATGGTTTTGACAGGGTGGTGAAAGGATTGGCAGCATATTATCAGTCGGACCCTGCATATAAGGTCTATTTCCATATCGTCGGCAACCTGAATGGAGAACTGGAGCGGCAAGAGATACTTCCTGTCATCGAGGAGAACCATTTGCAACAATATGTTATCCTGCATGGAGCACAAAGCGGAGCGGCGTTGGATGAATTGTTCGAGAAGGCCGACTGCGGGGTCGGCAGTTTAGGACGGCATCGTAGTGGTATTACACATATCAAAACATTGAAGAATAGAGAGTATGCAGCTCGTGGCATTCCATTTATTTATTCGGAAATAGACGACGACTTCGAGCATCAGCCGTATATAATGAAAGCTCCCGCTGATGAGACACCGATTGATATTCCTCTACTTATCGATTTCTGTCGTTCCTTGTCGTTGACTCCACCTGAGATAAGGAAGTCTATACGACATCTGTCGTGGAACGAGCAGATGCAGCGGGTAATCGACAGTATTAACAAGTAAACGGATGTCGGCAAGAAATGTTTCTATTGATATTGCTCGAGGAATCGGCATCTTCTTAGTGGTGTGGGGACATACCTTTCATGGCTGTCCTGTTAAGAATGAGATATTCCTGTTTCACATGCCCTTGTTCTTTATGCTATCCGGTTTTTTCTTTAAGGAGACGACCGATTCATTCATCGAAGTACTGAAAAAGAAGATTCAGTCGTATTTATTCCCTTATATCTTTTTCCTGGTTCTGTGTCTGGCGTTGGCTTCGTTGTTGTATCAGATATGTGGTGTGATACCTCGATATGATATTACACCTGTCATCGTTCTCCGCCCTGGAGGCGTGGTCACTGCATTGTGGTTTCTTGTCTCTCTATTCGAGGTGCAGATCCTTTGCTATCTGCTGTTTCGCTGTTTTCGGAAGGAAGTTGTCAGGTTTATTGTCTGTTTGTTGTGTTTGTTGTGCGGTTATGTCTTGTATCGTACGGACATTCATCTGCCGCTGTTCTTGGATTCTTCACTTTCGATGCTGTTGTTCTTTTATGTCGGTTACCTCTTGCACCGCAAAGAAGCTGTAAGGCTGCCGGTTAGCAAACAACTTCTTTTTGTCGTTGTTGGATTATGTTTCTATGTAATTGCCGTTTTGTGCCACTACACATTGGATATAAAAGACAACCGTATAGCAGGAAATCTGTTCATCATCACCTGTTCGGCTATTGGCGCTTCGTATTGTATCCTCATCTTGAGTCGTTGGCTCTCGAAAAAATGTTCGGGGAAGGGGATACTGATAAAAGTACTCTCTTATTTGGGCAGAAATACGATGGTAATCTTTGCCTTGCATATCCTTTCTTTCGAGATTGCCAGGTACGCCTTTCATCTTCCGTTAGGAGGAAAGAATATCTGGGAAGGTTTATCTCTCACCGTCCTCGCCATTGTCCTATCTTTGATTATAGGATATCCCTTAAATAAGTATTTGCTGCCTTATCTGAAGTTCCCGAATCGCTCAGTTCTTGGCCGGTTCTTCAGGAATTAAATACCGGTCGCCCGTCTGTTTAACGTATTCCTTTAAGAATTCAGCAGGATAACCAGGACGTTTCACTGGATATGCCAATCCGTCTTTGTTCTTTAAAAACTTCCCGTTCTTCTCTTGTCTCACTACGCCGTCGCAGTATTTTACCAATAAAAACTCTCCGAGTTTGCGCCATGCATCATGAGTACTTTGGGCACAGGCGATAGTATAGTTTGTCAACATGCGCTTAGCTGCAGCTTGGTCCGTCTTGAATAATTCGGAAGCCGCATTCTCGATGCTGTCCTGATTCTGGTTGAATCTGTTCTCGATTTCGTGTTGCAACGCTTTTAAGTCGCCTATCATTAAATCGTAGCGAGGATATACCATGTTCGCTACCCAGTTGAATACCCAGAAGGAAGAATCCCAATTGAAGGTTACATAATCTCCGATATGTGAATAGCAATGAGGAATAGAGTCTGTACAGCAGTAAACAGGGGTGAATACTGAACAGTTGGCATCATCGACACCGAACCAGAATACTCCGCCGATAGCGTCAGGCTTAGCAACACGCATTTGGGAGACAAATACGAAACCCGTTTGGAAGGTACTTACTGGTCGCTCGTTGAAATATTTTTTTCCGTCTACTGTGAAATCGAGTGGCGACAAACGATAAGGAGAATGATAAGGACCAGCACCGAAGTCTTTGCTGATGTCTAGAGGAGTTCCTTCGTAATGGTCGCGCATCATCTCTTTAATATCTTGAACACTGACCTTTCTGTTGGGCTTTACATATAAGGGCATCGGCTCGTTGCTCTTGCCAAGAATATATGGTAAATATTGGTTGCCGAAATCGGTGAATCGGTTATAAAAGCTCCATACACGGGCTTCACAATATCTGCGGGCACCGAAATCTAAAGGCGCATAAGCATCGGCAAAGCTGAAGTCCTTATTCACTCCGGTAAAATATCCTTTTTCACGGGCGAACGAGATAACGTCGGAGGAATACATGCAGTTTGCCTTATCGTCTAGAGGAAACTGATGTATTCTGCTTTGATTGGCATGAGCTGAGATGCAGTCGTCGGGAATACGCACTGCTACCCAAACAGCGCCACGCATACCGGGACCTTTCCCAATCATTTCCATTATCCATATTTCATTCGGATCGGCAATGGAGAACGATTCACCTTCACTGCAATAGCCGTATTCTGCCACTAATGATGTCATCACCTTAATGGCTTCGCGGGCAGAACGTGAGCGTTGAAGGGCCAGGTATATCAGACTTCCGTAATCGACAATACCTAAGGTATCGACTAGTTCGGGCCGACCTCCGTAAGTGGTTTCGCCGATGGTGACTTGAAATTCGTTGGTATTGCCAATAACATTATATGTCTGATGCGCTTGTTTTATCTTTCCTAAATAGCGGTTAGTATCCCAGTCGCGTACATCCATCATTTCACCATCAGGATGAATCCCTGCCGTGTAGTGATAGAGTTCGCCAAATAAACCATACGAATCGGCAGCGTATGAGATGATAGTAGAACCGTCTTTTGAGGCAGCCTTGCCTACTAAAAAATTAGTACACGAATAGGAATACGGTATGCCGACAAGTATCAGCATTATGATGATTAGCTCTTTTTTCATAATGTTATTATATTTTTGGGCAAAGATAATGCAAACCGAACGCAGAACAAAACAGATTTATCTGTTTTTTATGCTGAGGTGCAGCTTATCTTCGCATTTCACGGCAAAGTAATGCAAACCGAACGCAGAACAAAACAGATTTATCTGTTTTTTATGCTGAGGTGCCGCTTGTCTTCGCATTTGCAGCAAAGTAATGCAAACCGAACGCAGAACAAAACAGATTTATCTGTTTTTTATGCTGAGGTGCCGCTTATCTTCGCATTTGCAGCAAAGTAATGCAAACCGAACGCAGAACAAAACAGATTTATCTGTTTTTTATGCTGAGGTGCCGCTTATCTTCGCATTTACAGCAAAACATCATCTTTGCGAAAGAGCAAAGATGATGTTTTGGTTATATTTATATTTGAGTGCTCTCGATAGCTTGTTGAGTCTGATGTTGTGACTTCATCTCTTTATAATGCTCGATGACATGTTTACGGCTTGTCAGTATTTGCCAGCGGTAAACGACACAGGTGATAAAGAAATAGATACCTGTCTGCAACCAGAGAGCATGATATTCCCATTGTATCTCAAAAAGATTGGCCGATAAGTTGTTGATTCTTACAAAGCCGTTGATGCCAAAGGTCGACGGGAAAATATAAGAGATGATGCGCCAAAATGTCGGAATGCCTGAACCTGGCCAGGAAATACCGCTCATGAACAACATCGGTATCGAGAAGAAAGCAAACAATATCATACAGTTTTCACGGCTTCTTACCAGCACAGAGACCGCCATTGCAAAGAAGATGCAAGCCAGCAGGTAAGGAATGATGAACAGAATAAGAGTCGGCGCCTGAGCTAAATGATTGAGGTTGAAAATTCTTGGTACCGCTAGGAGCACCCACATAGATGCAACCAAATAAATCATGAAATAAGCCAGAGTCTTACCGAACACAATCCGTAAGGTTCCGTGATAATGTCGGTTGATAGGTACTAAATCTCTGAAACGATTTGTTTCAACGGCAGTTCCTGCGGAAAGTCCTATACCTAATACCAACGTTTGCTGCAAGATAAGCATTAACACTGCAGGTATTAGGAAAGAAGCAAAACCGCTTGTCGGATTGAACAAAGCGACATTAGTATATTCAATTGGGTAAGTGCTTATTTCTTCTTCTCTATTAGTCGTTGTATTTCCCGCTCGTTGTATCTTGATAGCTTTATTCATCTCCAACGATACGTCGGTACATGAGGAGTACATGCATTTATAGTAGAACATACTTTCCATGTCGCAATAGATGCTGACATGAGCTTGTTGAAAAGCATTAATATTGTTTATATTATCACTGAAGTCGCTTGGAATACGGATGATTCCATAGGATTTGTGCTCTCGCATGGATTGTCGCGCATCTGCCATATCATTCGAATAAGCGATAATCTTCACATCAGGAGTTGCGTCTACCTTGCGAAGGAATTCACGGCTCAATAGAGTATGACTCTCATCTAAGGCAACGACAGGAACTTCACGAACGACTTCATTCGTGTATATAAAGCTGTATAATAGGGGATATCCCAATGGTACGAGGATGAAGAAAATAAAGACGCCTTGGTCGTAGAAGGACTTTTTCATCTCTCGTTTCCAGATATAGAACACATCGCGAAATCCTCCGAATACTCTTTTACCGAATTTTTGTGAATCTTCCATTAAGGTATGTATTTATAAAAAATGAGAGCCGATTTCAATCGATGGGCTATGAAGAATGGTAACATCATGAAGAGAAGTAACGCTAAGTAACTTCTCCACGAATAAAGCATAGGATAGCCATTTAAGGCTTGGTCGACATATATGAGGAAATAATGTCGTAAAGGGAAAAGGTTGGATAATGCTTGGAGTGAAGGATGCATCGCCATCACCGGATAGGTAAATCCGGAGATAGAGAATGAAACGACGCCCCATAGCGTAGCAAAACTTAATCCAAATCGTAAGGTAGGCAGTGTGCCGATCATCACTACTCCCATACTCTGGCAGGCTAAGACAAAGCAGAAAGTAGCAAACAGCATCGACATGATACTGCTGTTGCAGGGGAAATGTAAATAACCGTAGAGGTATACATTGTACAATATTCCCATGATGGTGAACAGAATGGTTTGTGGCAATAACTTGGCATATAACGATATCCATATCGAGTTATTACCTAGATGAAGCCAGTCACGTGCAGTCCTGTCTTTTATTTCTACACCGATAACATATACAGTCATCATGAATATCAATATCATGAGTATTCCCGGCACCATGGTGTTGTTCAGATAAATGGAATAGTTAATCCATGGATTGCCAATAGGATGCGGGTCGACGGTAATGGGCTGCAATAGGGGTAACGACTGTTTCTCTGTGATGCCGTGACCATATAGTACTTCACGGGTAGCGTATGCAGAAGCCAGTTCACTCATCAACTTGAAGTCTTTAAATAATAAAGAACCTGCAACGAGGATGGAGTTGTTCGTATAGAACGAAAGACGTGGTTGACGCTGTCCGTAAACATTGACAGAGGTGTTATGAGGAATATAGTAGAATCCGTAAATTCTACCACTTTGCATCGCTTGTGTAGCATCGGCAGCAGTAGGATAGTGGGCGATTATCTTGGTCTCTTGAAAAGAATCCAAGTTACGGGCCAATGTACGAGCTGCCTTGCTATGATCCATATCCACAAAGCCGACAGGGAAGTTTGAAGGCATTCCCGCCGACATCAGCGTTGTGAAAAAGACATAACAAAAGAGAGGTGCCACAATAATGCCGAACATATAGATCGGTTTAGATACTAACCTTATACATTCGCGAAAAAACACCTGCCTAAAAGCTTTATACTGGGTAGATTTGTTTTTCACCTTTTTATGCCTCTATTTCTTCTTTAAGATGACTGACATTCCAGGGCGAAGTCCCTCAATATATTGTAATGGACGGGCCTTAACTTCAAATGTTTTCAGGTCGTACTGACCAGTAGACTTCGTAGCTTTCCATGCTGCATAAGTCCCTAAATCTTTCATGTAGAATACTTTCAACTTAATGCTTTGGTTGTTCAATGCGGGTACAAAAGCCGTGAAAATGGATCCCATCTTGATATCCTTCAGCAAATCTTCGCGGACATTGAAAGTTACCCACTTGCTGCTCATGATAGAAATACTCATGATTGGTGCTCCAGCACCTACAAGTTCTCCTACTTGAGGATATTTTTCAGATACTTCACCATCGCATGTTGCTGTAAGATAAGTTTCTTTAATGTAGGAGTTCACTTCAGAGACGGCACCTTTAGCACGTTGGACGAGTGCTGCAGCAGCATCTTTGTCTTCTCTTTGTGCACCGTTTACAGCCATGGTATACTGTGAATGTGCAGCCCTTTCGGTTGCAATAGCAGCATCGCGCTGAGCAGTAGCTTCATCCAACTTCTGTGCTGGAATGACACCTTCAGCATTTAGGTTCTTGACTCTGGCATAAGTCTTTTGGGCAATTTCTACTCCTGCCTTAGATTTCTGCCATAGGTCGTATGCACCTTGGATCTGTTCATAACGTGTACCTTTGATAGCTTTCTGGTTTTGTGCTTGGGCAGCATTTTCAGCAGCTTTAGCTTGTTCTAGCTTAGCTTGTACGTCGGGAGCTTCCATAACGGCGAGCGTATCCCCTACATGTACAGTATCGCCTTCGTCGACACAGAGCCGTAAAACCCTGGCCGGAACTTTACTTGATACACGAAATTCATCAACGTCTACTTCTCCCTGAACAATATCAGGCTCTTTCTGAAGCATGAAGAAGCCGACAATAGCAACGAGGCAAATAATTCCTAATAATGTTAGGAATGCCAAAAGCAAATCGTTATTCTCTTTTTTAAATTGTGATGACATATATATAACTCTTTTTCCGTTTTACAATTGTATAAACTATTTCAACGTACCTAAAGACTTCTGCAGATATATGTTCGTCAACTTGATATCAACTTCTGCATCAATCTTTTCTGAACGAGCTTGTAGCCAAGCCGTATGCGCTTCCAAAACATTGCTTGCCGGAATCACACCTTCTTTGAATCCGACATTGGCATAACGAAGGTTTTCGTCTGCTTTTTCCATATTCTTTTTTGCCATGGTATAGCGTTTGACAGCTTCATTAACCTTATATGCGGATTGGTTGACTTGTAATTCTATCTTTTCACGAGCATCACTTAACTGATAGCGGGTAATGTTAGCCTCCGATTTCGCTTGGTTAATTTTACTGCTGCCTTCACCCCAATTCCAAATGGGTACACGGAATACGACACCTACGTTCCACATCCCCTTGAATTTCTTTTGAAATCCATTATACAGACTCGGATTGGTTACTAAGTAATTGCCGATAAGTGATAATTGCGGCATGTAATCAGCACGAGTCACCTTAATTTTTTCATCGTATATCTTCGTCGCTAGTTCTAGGCTTTTGAGCTCAGGACGATTGTCGTAAGCCGTTTGCATATTGAATTGTGCCTCCGAAGGAACAACAGGTAGATTGTCGATATTCTCATCTGCCAATTGTATCTGGCTGGTTATGTTGAGGCCGCAGATCTGACATAATAACATCTTTGAAAGACTCAATCCGTCTTCTACCTTTGTTAGCGTCATCTCTGCTTCGTTCACTTTAACTCGGACAGAAAGACCATCTGCTTTGGTTGCAAAACCATTGTCAATCATTCGATTGATATCATGGTCTAGTTTATTGAGCAATTGTAGGTAACCTTCTGCCAACTTCTTCTTATTTACCAAAGAAATGACTTGCCAGTATGCTTGGTCAACATTCATAATGACATCCTGCATGCCTGTGTTATGTTGTTGCTGAGCTAATTCCTCTGCATATTTCGTGATGTTATCATAGGCCTTTATCTTCCCACCCATATATAAAGGTTGGGTAAGTGTAAGAGCACCCGTGTAAATATTTCGAGTATCAGTCTTGAAAGCATCGATAATGGATGTACCAAGACCGTTAAGGTCGGATACCAATGATGGGGCCAAAGCAGTACCTAATGAAGAGATAAGAGGAGCCATCTCGGGATACTTTGTAGCAATAGCTGTTCCTACCTGTTGGAGAGTAGCTCCTGTATTAGTGCCTAACCCCGATAATGTCGCTTTCTGACTATTGCTTAGAAGAGACATTTCTTTTTGATTATGCAAATACCCTGCTTCTGCATTTAGTTTAGGAAGATAATTGGTTACAGCCGCTTTGTGCTGATAATGTGCCGCATTAATTTTTTCACCTGAAATTAATAGTTCTTTATTGTTAGCGATAGCCAATGCCCGACAACTGTCTAGAGTTAATGTTTGCGCTTGGCTAATACCAACTGTCACTGTTAAAAGTAAAAAAATGGTATATAACCTTTTCATCATATTATTGTCATTTTGTTTATATTACATATACATTTATTAGGTATGCATTTCGCAAAGATAGATAATCAGTCGATAGGATAGAATAGAACTTTCCTTTTTTTAACATTATTATCTGCTGTAGAACAGAAATAGAGAACAAAAGGATAATCAATGTACTTCTACGCGCCTTGTTGGGGCTTGTTCAACGTTTCTTTTATCTACTTGTCTGACTAATTCGGCAGCTAAAAGCAGGAAAGCTTTTCCTGTTACTGAACTCTCATCGAGTGATACTGGCTCTCCGTTGTCGCCACCTTCACAAATGCTTTGTACGATAGGAATCTGCCCTAACAAATTTACATGCATCTGTTCTGCTAATCTTTTACAACCATCTTTGCCGAAAAGGTAGTATTTGTTATTAGGAAGTTCTGCAGGAGTAAACCATGCCATGTTCTCAACTAGACCAAGAATTGGTACATTTACTTTTTCGTTGGTAAACATGTTAATGCCTTTCCGTGCATCGGCCAACGCTACTTCTTGAGGAGTGCTCACTACAACAGCACCGGTTAATGCTAATGTTTGAACAACTGTCAGATGAATATCACTTGTACCTGGAGGCAAATCGATTAAAAAATAGTCTAAAGTACCCCAGTCAGCATCTCCGATAAGTTGTTTCAGAGCATTGCTCGCCATACCGCCTCGCCATAGGGTGGCTTGGTCAGGATTTACGAAGAAACCGATGGATAAGATTTTGACACCATATTTTTCGACAGGAATGATCAGATCTCTACCATCCTTATTCTCTCCGTATGGCCGTGCATCTTCAATGTGAAACATCTTTGGTATAGAAGGCCCGAAGATGTCTGCATCCAATAATCCTACGCGATATCCAAGTTTCACTAACGAGACAGCGAGGTTAGCAGCGACAGTAGATTTACCGACACCGCCCTTACCTGAAGAAATGCCGATGATGTTTTTTACGTTCGGCAAAAGTTTATCGGGCTCAGGCCGTGCTGCTTGTGTTGTCTTGACACTGATATTTCCCTCTATCTGGACTTCATCGTCTACATATGTCTTGATAGCTGTTTCAGCAGACTTAATAATTGATTTGATGAAAGGGTCGGTCGGTTTTTCGAATATTAGAGAAAATGACACCTTCATTCCTTCGATTCGGATGTTATCTTCTACCATTCCAGATTCAACTATATTCTTCCCTGTTCCAGGGTAACGGACATGGGTTAATGCGTCAAGAATTAATTTTGGATATAATGTCATATTTATCAGTTTTAAGTAGTTCTATTCTTATTTTGTCGTCGTTAGTTCACTTCTCTTCGAACGGTTGTAACTTCTGTATTCATCGAGTGGAATTTCAATATCGGGCTCTTCCAATTGAAGATTCTGCATAAGTTTGAAAGCAATATATTTGATGTTGATACCTCTTCCTAGCCATTGCTGTTCGTAATAGGTCTTAATACCAAGTACAGTATCCAGTATGGAGCTGTGATACAAGTCGTCTGTCGTCTGCAAAACAGGAAGATGATTTTTATCAATAAGTGCTTTCGTATAAATGAATAAGAAGTTACTGTCTGTTTTTAGATGTATAATACCTCCATCAACAAGGAAATGACGATAACGTTCCAAGAAAAACGTGGATGTAAGTCGTTTCGAAAGCTGCTTCATCTGTGGATCGGGGAAAGTCAACCATATTTCGCTGACCTCATTCGGTGAGAAAAAACGGTCGATTATTTCTATATTAGTTCGAAGGAAGGCAACATTCTTCATCCCTTCTTCGAAAGATTCAGTAGCGCCTGTCCACATACGAGCCCCTTTTATATCGACAGCAATAAAATTTTTGTCTGGGAATAAACGTCCCAATTCAACAGTATATTCCGCACGTCCGCAACCTAATTCAAGGACAATGGGATTTTCATTTTGAAAGAATTTACTATGCCATTGTCCTCGCATTTCGAATGGAACTTGCTCCATAACAGAATATGGATATTGAAACACATGCGGATAATTTGCCATGTCGGCAAACTTCTGCAGTTTGTTTTTCCCCATAAATAAGTTTTTATTCTAGTACTGTTACCCATCCATAAGGATCTGGCTCATCTCCATATTGAATGCCACGTAGTTTATTATAAAGTTTAGTCGACCATGGCCCTGGTTTGCCATCCTTAGAGATAACATACGATTTCTTGTTTTCTAAATCATCAATTCGTTCAATAGGACTGATAACAGCAGCTGTTCCGCAAGCTCCTGCCTCTTCGAAGGTAGAGAGTTCCTCTTCTGGAACAGGACGACGTTCAACTTTCAATCCCATATCCTTAGCAATCTGAATTAAACTCTTATTCGTGATAGAGGGTAGAATAGAGGTCGACTCAGGAGTAATATATGTGTTATCTTTTATTCCAAAGAAATTAGCTGCACCGCATTCATCGATGTATTTTTTCTCTTTTGCATCCAAATAGAATTCACAAGAATAACCTAAATCGTGAGCCATCTTATTGGCGCGCAGACTTGCTGCGTAGTTACCGCCGACTTTATATATACCTGTTCCCAAAGGTGCTGCACGGTCGTACTCACGAATAATTACATAAGGATTTGTACCGAACCCGCCTTTGAAATAAGGTCCTACTGGTGTTACAAAGATAAGAAACAGATAATCGGTAGAAGGATGTACACCTACTTGTGCCGACATTCCTAAGAGTAAAGGACGGATATATAATGTAGCACCCGACTCATAAGGAGGAAGGAATCTTTCGTTTAACTTTACTGCTTTCAGTACTGCTTCACGAAATCTTTCGGTTGGCAATTCAGGCATCAGAATACCACGGCAAGTAGATTGAAGACGTTCAGCATTAGCTTCAAGGCGGAAAATACGTATTTTACCGTCTTTACCGCGATAAGCCTTTAATCCCTCGAAGGCTTCCTGACCGTAATGCAGACAAGTTGCTGCGATATGCATGTTAATCTCTTCGCTACTGCTAATTTCCAATGCACCCCAAGCACCGTTATGGTAGTTAATTCTTACGTTGTAGTCTGTCTTTACATAACCGAAAGACAAATTTTTCCAATCTATCTCTTTCATTATTTTATAAATTTGAATGTTTCTCTTTTTTGCAAAAATAACCTTTATTCTTCAGAATCTTGCTTTACTTCCATTATTTTTTTAACTTCAGTATTTGTTTGTGTCAATATCTTCTGGCATTTTGCTATTATTTGATTGGCCTCTTTCAACTTTTCACTTAACTGATCCAGTTCCAATTCGCCATTATCAACTTGCTTAACGATTTCTTCCAACCGTTGGATTAATGATGTATAACTTTCTTTTTCCATATTGTTTGTAGTATCATGATTGAGTGTTTTCGACTTTAGAATGTAACGTTCCTTTTTGGACATTCGTTACCAATATATCACCTTGCTTCAGTGTAGAAGCATCTTTTACCACCTTTCCGTTGCACGACGTAATGCTATATCCTTTCGATAGAATCTTTTGGGGAGAGGCATCAGCAATTTTTGTTTGGTATAACATCAATTTATGACCTTCGGCTGTCAGATATTTGTTTACTGCTGCTTGAAGATCCTTTTTCTGTGTTGAAAGGTTTGCATTCGCTTGGCTTATCTGTTCTATAACTTTTGTAGGAATCTGAGTGCTGAGACGATAAAGCCGTTGTTGTTTAATTAGCAGCAAGGTATTTATTTTTTCATATAAGCCATTGGCCATCGTCCACAGATGTTCGTATGCTTCTTCTGCTCTATCGATTAATAATGCAGCAGCAGCTGTAGGAGTCTTCACCGATTTGCATGCGACTCTATCCAGCACTGTCTCATCTCTTTCGTGTCCGATGCCTGTTATCACAGGCAGACGGAATTGAGCAAGGGCGGCAGCAATGAGATAATTGTCGAAAGATGACAAATCAGAGGTGGATCCTCCTCCGCGTATAATAACTAAAACATCAAATTCGTCGATGCGTTCATCAACCTTTTGTAAGGCGAGTAAGACAGATTGTTCTGTTTGGGTTCCTTGCATGATAGCTTGGAACAGCTCAGTTTGAAAGTAAAAGCCTCGTTCGTTCTGTTGGAGCTGGTTGCAAAAATCTCCATACCCTGCAGCTGTATCCGATGAAATGACGGCAATACGCTGGGGAAGCAAAGGAAAAGGAAGTTCGCGGTTAAGATTAATCACGCCTTCTTGCTCTAGCTTTCGCAAGATTTGTTGGCGGCGCAGAGCCATATTTCCCAATGTATAGGTAGGATCTATTTGCAGTACATTCAAGCTGTATCCATACAATTCGTGAAATGTTATAGAAACTTGAACGCGAACTTTTATTCCTGAAGTGAAGGTCTGTTTTGTAGTTTCTTCGAAATATTGTTTAAGGAGACCGTAATTTTGTTGCCAGATTATGCCTCTTGCTTTAGCTACACATTTACCATTCCGCTCATCATTTTGGACGAATTCTACATAGCAAATGCCATTGCGGTTCTCGTGCACTTCGCTAAGTTCCGCATCAATCCAATACGCATCGGGCAGGCATTGTTCAATACTGTGGCGGACTAATTGATTTAATTCAAATAATGTGATGGATGGATTCATCGACTACATCGATTTATAGTTTTTAGCCAATTGGTAAGCTTTCCACATGTCGGGAATGCCATAACCATAAATATTATCCGGACATTCGGCCCTGTCTCCCGATAAACGGATTATCTCCATCAACTGTTTTGCTGTAAGTTTTGGATAAGCTTGCCATAAGCATGCAACCAGGCCGCACATGAGAGGAGACGAAAAAGAAGTTCCATTTCCATGTGTAATAGTACCATTAGTGCCCATTACGGCATCGTAAAATCCCATGGCACTGATGTCAGGTTTAATTCGTCCATCGGCACTATTGCCTATCGATGAAAAAGAAGCCAGAATACCTGTATCGTGTGTGGCTCCCACAGTAAGAATATCTTTTGCATCGGCGGGTACACTGATTTTTTTCCATGGTCCGCTTCCTGTATTTCCAGCACTGTTTACGAGAATAATTCCCTTACTAGCCACCATCGAAGCCTCTTTAGAGATAAGACATGAGTTACCGTCCAAATCACAAAAACGCATATTCTTGGTCGTATCGTCGTACACATAGTATCCCAGCGACGAGTTTACTACATCTACACCGACACTATCGGCGAATTCGATAGCTTCCGACCAGTAATCTTGTTCTACAATATTTTCTGATTCTTCATCTTCGCTCCTCAATAACCAAAATGATGCCTCGGGAGCACTTCCTATCATGTAATGGGGCATATTCATGCCCATGATAGAGAGTACAGCCAAACCATGATGACTTTTGGCAAAGATATCGCTATGCGGGTCTACAAAGTCGTGTGTGCCTAAGATGTGTGTATTCTTTAATCCTGTAATTGCATCGGCATTGTGATATCCTGCATCTATTATGGCAATGACCATTCCCTTTCCCCGATATCCGGAATCGTGAAGTTTGATGCCGTTGCACAATTTAATTTGTTTCAGCGATGCACCGTAGATAGAATCACTTTTAGTCATTACATTGATAAGTGAATCCCGTTTATCTGGTGATGGAGAATACTTTGATGGGCGACGCCAAACTAATTCGGCGGAACGAACGAAATGCAGTTTCTTTATCTTTTCAATTTTCTGAGGATTATTGCATGAGACGGTAACAAAATTATTCCATTTGCCCTTTGCTACAATCTTAACTCCTTGCTTGCTTATCTCTTCTATATATTTATCACATACAGGGATATCTGTAGAATCTATCGATAGATGCTGCCTTGTTCTTCTTGCTATCGCTTTGGTGGAAAGGAAAGCTTCAGGATGTTGAAGAGAAAAGGTGGTTGCCGACTTATCAGATAATAGAATTCTATATTTCAATGTGTCTGATTTTTGAGATATCTCAGCAGAAAGAGGATTTACAACACTAAATAGTATTATAGCAAGTGTTGCAGAAAATAGATGTATTGTTTTCATTCAGCTCTGATTATTTTAGGAATATTTGTTCACGCAAAGATAATACAAACCGAGTGCAGGATAAACAAATTTATTTGTTTTTATGCCGGGGTATAGTTTATCTTCGCTTTTTAGCATAGATAATGCGAATTAAGTTATGTACTTCTTTTTTTAATCTTCTATGAACGCTGTTTTGATTATTTGCCTCTCCGTTATTCTATCCTCTCGACTGTGACTTCCGGTATTTCTTGAATAATAGAGAGAAGATTTCCTTCATCATTGTTTCTTTTGGATTTGATAACCATCGTCACTTGATAGATTAATCCATGTTCCCCGTACTTCTCTTTTTCCATTTGATACGATACAATCAGATAGTCTTTAGATTTGAACAATGAAGCAATTTCTTTGAAGATATCTTTATTGGTGGACGACAAGGAAATGATAGAACTCTTCATTCCTACGCTTTTGAAAACACGGCCGAGTAGTTCGAGACCGATAAGCGTGAGTATGGTTGCTGCAATACCAAGAGTATACATTCCTGCACCGACGGCAAGTCCGATACCCGCAGTTGTCCATATACCAGCTGCAGTAGTAAGACCTCGAACGATATGTTTTTGTAAGATAATCGTGCCGGCACCAATAAAACCGATGCCCGTAACCACCTGCGAAGCTATACGACTGGGGTCCATTGATATGCCATGAGTAGACAACAAGTCTTGACAACTATATTGGGAGACTATCATTAGCAACGCACTGCCTAACGATACTAAGAAATGAGTGCGATATCCTGCCTCTTTAGCACGATATTCTCTCTCTAACCCGATAGCTGCGCCTAATATTCCAGCAACTAATAGCCTTAATCCGAATTCCAAATTAATTATCATAATGGTTATTTATTTTATTATTAGTATAAAGGTACGAATATTCTCTTAGTTGGAAAAATAAATCATAAAAAGTTTATATTGTTATATAACTTTTCTTACATCTGATAATTATTATCATGTATTATTTTAATAATTCCTGATAATTATTTTGAAGAAAAGTGATTAATTTTAGAAAATCTATTTTATTATTATTTCATTATTATAGACAATTTAGTAAACTGTTATAATATAAATCGCCTCAACATTGTATTTTTGGCTCTCTATTTGGAAATAATTGTTATTATTAAAGCAATAAAATTATATTATTTGTCATCTTATTAAAAAAATAATTCAGATAAATAGATTATTTGTGACATCGTAATATAATAATGATTACATTTGTCGCTGTAATAGGTTCTTTATTTAATGATTAAAAAGGGAATGTCGTGAGAATCGGCAACAGTACCCGCTGCTGTGTGTTCCACTCATAAATGAGTAAGAAGTTTTCAGCAATCAAAACCACTGACAAATTTTGTTGGGAAGGAGTTGAAAATGGAACAAGTCAGAAGACCTGCCTTTACATTTGTGTGTTAGCTTTCGGGAATATTAATTAAAAAGCATAACTATGAATAGTACAGAATTCCAAATTATCAAACGTGACGGTAAACGTGAACCGTTTTCTATCGAAAAAATTAAGAATGCCATTCGCAAAGCTTTTCTTTCAGTGGGAGGTTTTGCTATGGACAGTGATTTAATCTCTATCTTAGCTCGTGTCCATATAGCTAATGACATGAGCGTCGAAGAAATCCAGAACCAGGTAGAAGTAGCTTTAATGGCAGAGAAGTATTTTGCTGTTGCTAAATCATACATGTTATATAGACAGCGTCATTTCGAGGATAGAGAAGTTCGCGATAAAATGACTTTTCTCATGAATTATTGCGAGGCCGAGAATCCTGCAACTGGAAGTAAATTTGATGCTAATGCTAATGTAGAGCATAAGAATATAGCCACTCTTATCGGCGAACTACCCAAACAGAATTTTATACGTTTGAATCGTCGTCTATTGACAGATAGGCTTAAGGAAATGTATGGCAAGGAGTTCTCTGATAGATATCTTCATTTACTTCATAATCATTTTATCTATAAAAATGATGAGACGAGTCTTGCCAACTATTGTGCAAGTATAACGATGTATCCTTGGCTTCTTGGCGGTACCATATCAGTTGGAGGAAATACCAAAGCTCCGACTAATCTCAAATCTTTTTGTGGAGGTTTTATTAATATGGTATTCATGGTTTCCAGTATGTTAAGTGGGGCATGTGCAACTCCTGAATTTCTTATGTACATGAACTATTTTATAGAAAAGGAATATGGCTTAAACTATTTTCAGCATGTTGACGAGGTCGTTGATTTATCGAATCGCAGGCGGACAATGGACAAGATGATTTGCGATTGTTTTGAGCAGATAGTATATTCTATTAACCAACCGACAGGTGCTCGTAATTTTCAAGCAGTATTTTGGAATATAGCATATTATGATCATTTCTATTTTGATTCATTATTCGGCAATTTCGTTTTCCCCGATGGAAGTCGTCCTCACTGGGACTCACTTAATTGGTTACAAAAGCGTTTTATGAAATGGTTTAATCATGAACGAACAAAGTCAATACTGACTTTCCCTGTTGAGACTATGGCTCTTTTAAGTGAAAATGGTGATGCAAAAGATAAGGAATATGGAGATTTTACAGCCGAAATGTATGCAGAAGGTCATTCATTCTTTACTTATATGAGTGATAATGCTGATTCTTTATCAAGCTGCTGTCGTCTACGAAATGAAATTCAAGATAATGGATTCAGTTATACTCTTGGTGCGGGTGGTGTATCAACCGGTTCTAAAAGTGTATTGACAATCAATCTGAATCGTTGCATACAATATGCTGTTAAGCAAGGGATACCTTATTTGCAGTATTTAGACGGTATTGTCAATTTAGTGCATAAGGTTCAACTTGGTTACAATGAAAATCTGAAAATGTTATATAATAAAGGTATGTTGCCTCTCTTCTCTGCAGGGTATATTAATATGAGTAGACAGTATCTTACAATAGGCGTCAATGGGCTTGTTGAGGCTGCTGAATTTTTAGGCATTCCAATTAATGATAATCCTAATTATGCGAAATTCGTTCAAGGTGTCCTAGGTATTGTGGAGCATTATAATAAAAAATATCGTACGAAAGATATAATGTTTAACTGTGAAATGATTCCTGCTGAGAATGTTGGAGTGAAGAATGCAAAGTGGGATAGAGAGGATGGCTACATGGTCCCACGTGATTGTTATAACAGCTACTTTTACATCGTTGAAGATACATCTCTTAATGTAATTGATAAGTTCCGTATTCATGGGCATAAATATATCGAGCATCTAACAGGAGGGTCTGCACTGCATCTCAATTTGGAAGAACATTTGTCAAAGATACAATATCGGCAGTTATTGCGTGTTGCAGCCAAGGAAGGCTGTAATTATTTTACTTTCAATATACCTAATACTGTATGCAACGATTGTGGTCATATCGACAAGCGGTATCTGAAAGAATGTCCGGAATGTCACAGTAAGAATTTGGATTATCTCACTCGTGTAATCGGATATATGAAACGCATCAGTAATTTTTCTGCTGCCCGTCAAAAAGAGGCTGAACGGAGATACTATATACATGTTGGTGCTGAAAAGAAAGAAGTTAAAGAACGGATAACCGAAAATGCTTAAATTTTTTAATTACGATATTGTCTTTTCTGAAATACCCAATGAAGTTACTTTAGCCATTAATATATCGGGTTGTCCCAACCATTGTGCAGGTTGTCATAGTCCTTGGCTGTGGAAAGATGAAGGTGAATTACTTTCAGAATCTGCATTGATGAGTTTAATTCATGAATATGGTGATTCAATAACGTGTATATGTTTTATGGGAGGTGATGCTGATTCTAAGGAAATAGAAAGATTGGCTCTTTATGTTCATTCTCTTAGTCATGATATAAGTGTCGGTTGGTATTCTGGTAGATCGGAAATACCTTCAGGACTTAATATATCATTCTTTCAATATATAAAATTGGGAGGGTATAGAGAGGATCTAGGAGGATTGCAATCAAAGCGTACTAATCAAAGACTTTATAAGATTGGGAAGAATAATGAAATGGAGGATATAACTTATTATTTTTGGGGAAAAACAATAAAAAGTGAATAGATTTGCTGTAGAAATGCTTTTTTTATTTATTTTTGTGCTTCTAAGAATATAAATATGAAATATAGACTTCTTTTAGGTTCTATTGTATTACTACTGACTAGCTGTAGCGTTTCTAATGATGAGACGGAAGCTGATTCTCCTTTTGCTTCACACGAAATATCATTCGTCACTACTGTAGAAAGTAATAGTCATACTACAGTAGCAGCACGTTCTGCGATGGAGACGGGTTTCGATACGAATGATGCTATCGGTGTTTTCATGTTTGTCCGAACCGATGCTTCGAAAGTATCCACATTATCTTCTGTCAACGGCAATTTAATAAGCAATGGCGAATATCAGTTGGCATCAAATAATCAGTGGACTGCCACTACAAAGTCTTATTGGCGGGATGAAGAAACCGTTTACGATGTGGTAGCCTATTATCCTTATGCTTCGATGACATCATCTACAGATGTGGGGAGCTATCCGATTAAGAATGCTATCGACCAGTCTACGCTTGCAAGTCTTCGAAGTGCCGATTTCTTATATGGTACTACCAACGCTGTTTCTTATGGTAACAGTTCTGCTGGTATCAATGTAGGCATGCATCATAAATTGTGCAAAATCAATTTCATTCTTGATTTAGGAAGTTCAATGGAATTATCATCATCGGCTCCCGTAACACTTAAGAATCTAGTTATATCTGGAAGTATCAGTTTAGCTTCAGGTGTTGTTACTGCCGATAAGACGACATCTTTTTCTATTCTTACTGCTTATTATAATGCTGCTGATAAGAAAGCTGAATTTATTACAATGCCGCAAACGATACCGGCAGGTACTGATTTGATGGTCCTCTCTTATCGGGATACGACAAATTCAAAGAATTATCGCCTGACATATAAACTTGGTAGTGCATTGACGCTTGAGTCGGGAAAGCAATATGATATCATAATCAAGTATGCTGAGTCGAACCCTGTCATATCTTCTATCATTGTAAAAGACTTTGCCAAATGAAAACATTATATTCAAAATTATATTTTGCATTTTGCATTGGCATGATGTTTCTTCTTTTGGCTTGTGGGGGAGAAGATGATAAGGTTGTCCTTTCCATTACTCCTGCCATTACGGATTATTCGGCAGCGTCAGGTGATGCTATGGGACTGTATGTCGTAGAGGAAGGTTCTTTACCTGATCAGACAAAGGATAAGATATATAATATGCAGTATACTTATAACGGTTCTGCATGGTCGACTACAGGTAAGACGCAATGGCCTGACATTACCGAGGGCAAATCGTATAAGTTTTATGCTTACGCGCCTTATAATGCGGGCATTTATAGTATCACTAATTATCAATTCTCTTGTCCTGTAGACCAAAGCACACAAGAACAATATAAGAAAGCTGATTTCATTCTTGCTACATCGACAGTGCAAAAGCAGAGTACTCCTGTATCTCTGAACATGTCGCATCTCTTTTCGAAGATTACGGTGAATATCAAATATGGAAAGAATATAGAGGATATCCTCTCGGGACTCACCATATCGGCTGTCAACAGTGCTACTATCAATATGAATACGGGGGAGGCTTTTAGTTATGGAAACCAAACTAAAATAACGCCTGTTCGGTTGGCTACTGCAGCATCGGGGTATGTGAAGAGCTTCTCTTGCATTATCCCTACGCAGACTATCGACAATTCTTCGTTCATCACATTGAATTATAACGATGGTACATCATCAGAAATCAATTTCACCCAAACGTTGTCGAAGGGTGAGAATTATTCTATCAATCTCTCTGTGATAGGTAAAAAGGAAGTGGTGATGAGCGGCTTCTCTGTCTTAGGATGGGATGATGAAGTGATATATAACGGTGGCGGTACTCTTACTAAGAATAAGGTATATGAGACGGGTGATATAGTTGATTCTCTCATTAGTAAAAGGGATAAAGCTGCAACCTTGGTTTTGATAGGCGACGGATTTACAAAAGATGATTTGGTATTCGGTGGCTTGTACGAAACAAAAGCTAGGGAGGGAATGGATTTTCTATTCAATGTTGAACCCTTCAAGACTTATAAAGATTATTTCAATGTGTATATCATTGCAGCGGAATCAGCACAGTCGGGTGCCGATAGTCTGACTTCCAGACATTATAGAAACACATATTTTAATAGCGGTTGGGGAGATGATAGCTATGACAACATGTCGGCTGATGGAAATAAGATATACGATTTCGTCACTAAATATTGTCCGGACATTGTTAAGAAAAAGGCTACGATAGACGATGTCACTATCTTCTTACTAATCAACGACCATCGCTATGGCGGCATGACTTATATTAACGATTCGGGAAGAGGTTTTGCGATGTGTCCTCTTACAAGCGGTTCTTTGACGTGGGCAGGAAATACTCCGAAGGTAACGGGTTACTCCACGGGAGATTGGAGAAATACATTGGTTCATGAAGGGGGAGGACATGGTTTCGGTCGTCTGACGGATGAGTACTGGTACGACGACAATGCAACATTTACTGGGACTTCTATAGATACCCATTCATGGACAGTACCTTTTGGCAAGAACGTTACCAATGATGTGTCGAGTACAAGTAATACTTACTTCTGGAAACACATGGTAGGTACAACCATATTCCCTAAGGAAGGTGCTTATGAAGGAGCAGATGGCTATGGTAAAGGACTTTATCGGCCGGAGATAATCAGTTGTATGATTGATAATCGCCGTTACTTTAATGCTTATTCTCGCCAGCTGATCGTCGAACGAATTATGAAGTTGTGCGGTGAGACTTTTAATTATGATACTTTCTTGAGTAAGGATGTGAATTATGATGAGATATTAGATTCAAAGGGTGTTATTCATACCTATGCCTTCTCTCGTGCCATGACGAAAATTTATCCTCCGTTACCTCATCCTCGTTTGATAAGAAGGAAATAAGGTTATTTATTTTCGTGGTTATGTTGTTAGAAGATCATAACTATGTTTCCAAAAGTTCATAACTATGTTCTTCTGAGAACATAACTATGAAAGTTTGAGAACATAACTATGAAATGTTAGTGACATAACTATGATTTTTTTCTTCAATCTTTAGTTTAAATTAGTTTTGCTGTTAATTACTAATATGTAGACTAAGAACTCTCCCTCTGCGTTTGGTTAGTTTAGCCAAAATGGAGTTCTTAGTAGCGGAACAAATGCAGTGGACAGTCTTTTTGCTTCGTTCTTCTCATGATGAGGAGAATGAAGAATCATTAAATAAAGAATGCTAAAATGCATTTTATCACTTTAGTGCATCTCTGCAATCAATTGTATATCACACTACTTTCAGTGACAGTAGCGAGGTCAAACTTTTTTAAAGAGCAACTATTGTAAGCTATTAAGAATAGATTAAAAAAGAAAAGAGGGCGGTCGAAACGACACGCCCTCTTTTGCTTTTATCAGATTATATGTTTTTACAATGCTGTAAATACTTTCACCCCTACATTTGGACTTTTCACTGTACGGATACCACAGAATACATGGTGGTATCTTCTTCCTATGTAGGCTGTCCAGTAATCCGAGTAAGTAACTGTTTTACCTTTGCTGTTTACCACTTGCAAATCACCTACTACATTTCCACTGTCATCTATCACTTTAATGAGATAGTATAGAGAAATGTTACCGCTCGAGTTGAATATAGTCTTCTTCACTTTTACAGGAACCCATCCTGTTGTTTCACCAAAAGCGACAGGGTTACCAATATTCATTACATCAGATTTTACTTTTGTTGTCGGATCTGTATAGTAATACTGATATTGTAACTTATAAGAGGTAGGAGTTGTTGCATTCTCGTACATAAAGTTATAGAATTTTATCCAAGCCGTTGAATCTGTATTCATCGTGGTATTTGCTTGATAAGGAAATTCGTTATCAAATACTATAGGCGGCTGATTGAGATCGTATACAAAAACATTCTGTTTCTTGTCAGCAGTCAATGAGCATGATTGATTATATACCAAGGTGTGTGTTATTTTTCCTGTATATAATTTGATGTTTGTCGAACCACCTTTTGCGATGAAAAAACGACTTACACTGCCATTTGGAACGGCATTGTACGGTACCAAAGAAGCAGTCTCATTAGAATATAATGAGTCGTTTACTTCTATCCTATAAATGTAGTTGTCTGTTGAGCTTAGGACAGGCGCTACATAGTGTAATTGAAATTCAGCCATGCCAGAAGGCAAATCGTACGAATCATACTCTATTTCATTTTTGCTGCATGCGATAGAGAAAAATATCATTGCAATGACACAACTTATATAATATATTTTTTTCATTTTATATCTCCTTTATAATAATAAAACAATTAATTATTAATGGTTGTTGGCAAATCTCCAGGATATGCAAACCATGGAATAGAGCATTGATAGTTTTCAGCAGTACCCGAAATAGGTACTAAACTTTCCAAAGAAGGTTTGTTCCACATATATTCTGAATTGTAACGAGGACGGATTCGGAAACATGGTGAACCGTGGTTCTGTGTAGCGTATGTAGATTTACGACTTTGTACTTGGGCAGGTGCTAAGTAGAAACCTTTATAGACTTTAGTTTCGTCGGAATCCCATTTCTGAGAAACTGTGTTTAAGTCCCATCCGTTATTTACTGTAGGATACTCGCCGCTATATTTGATGTCGTAAAAATACTTTCTTAAATCTGTCCATGCTTCAAGAGCGCCCCATGGGTAGAGTGATACCCATTTTTGCATCATGATATGTGATAAAGTCAGATCATTCTCCGTCATTTGTCCTACGTATGGACCGTTTATGTACTCTTGGGATAATTTTGTGAACAGTGTTTTAGTGATTTTATCACCAACCTTTCCCGAATTAGATGTGCCAGGAGTAAGATAGGTAGCTGTAAAATCCATATCGGCGGCAACGCCAGCTTTGAATGCTGCTAATGCGTTCACTTTATCACCTTTCTTCCAGTATGCTTCAGCCAAATCGAATTTTAATTCTGCACAAGTCATGAGAATGTAAGGAGCATCGTCGCGATATATCCAACGTCCTGTTCCGACAACCTTATCGTCGTATGACGTAGCATAGCTGCCATAGAAAGATGGTGCTGTTCCGATAGGACCACCTCTACCAGTAAAGGAACCACCATAATATTTATATGCTTTTACACTGTCGGCATTATTGATATTAGTGAAATTATCGTCGTCTGTCGTACTCAGTTTAACAGCTACGCGAGGGTCATAATGACCTGTTATGTTAGTCAGTGTATCACAAATAATCTGTTTGTCGGCAAGATAATAAGGGTGATACGGATTCTCTGCTTCATTCACCATCTTATTGCCTGTTCCTTCATCGTATGCTGGAACTGTACCTGTCATTACTTGAACAGCATAATCATGTTGGAAATAGCTGTATCCTAGATTGCTTCGAGTAATTCCCCAGAAGTTATTGTAGGCACTATATGCTGCTGATGATGAACCTCCAGCAACGGTAAGTGTAGCATCGTCTGCTGAAGAAGCTAAAGCCTTGCCTGCACATTCGATAAGAGAATCGGCATAATTCGTGACGAAGTCTTTCTTATTTGACAGAGAAGCTAAATTACGAACGATGACACCATAAGCGAATTTTATCCATTTGGCTTTGTCTCCTTTATAGATATAGTCGTTACCTGAAATCTTTGTACCGTATTGAGAATCGTCTTGCATTTCCAAATATTTGATAGCAGTAGTAGCCCATGAACGGATTTGCGGATAGATTGCAGATTGATAATCGTAATGGTGCGACAACAATCCGGCAACAAAAGCTTCATTCATTGGTACGTCACAATGCATCTTTGTCAATTGATCCCAACTAAATGCTTTCATGGCATAACCGATACCTGCAAGCGTATAATTCTTTGCAGCAACCGATTGGTTAATCATGTTCTCGAGGTTCATACCTTGATTCCAATAGGTCATACGCCAAATTTCGCCTCCGCTATCAGAACCTGGGCTATAATAGTTGGATGCAAAAGAGGTATAACTCGTAGTACCCATCATTTGTGACAGTGGTGCTGTTGCACGTATATCATAGTATAACCCGAAATATTCTTGTTCAATACCAGCAAGATAGAGGTAACCATCAATATAATCGGGCGCATCTACATTCTTGTTGACATCCAGGTAATCGCTACAGCCCATATTCGCTAATAACAAGGTAAGGACTGCAAAAACCTTTACTATATATATCTTTTTCATATTCATTATTCTTTAATATATAATGTATTAATTAAAAGTAAGGCTTATGCCAAATGACATTACCCGAGGATTTGGTATCGACCATACATCGTAACCTTCACCACCGGTACCACCGGCTGCTGCAGATACTGTATTTCCAACAGCATCGATACCGGAATAGTTTGTCCAAGTAAGTAAATCGTTGCCTGATACATAGATGACGGCATTACTGATAAAGCCATTAAAGATCTTTTTCAAAATCTTTTGAGGAGCAGTATATGAGAAACGTAATTCCTGTAAGCGCAGGTAATTTATTTTCTTTTCTAACCAATCTTCGTCATAGCCGGTATATATGGATGAGCCGTAAGTCTTGTAATTCACAGAAATATTGTTTGTGGTAGGACTAGTTTCCTCATTACCATCTTTCAATACACCGTTAAATACAACTGGACCTTTTTCACGCATCTTGACTGATTCCCAGCTTGTACCTTTTTCCATCATAGAACGTTTCGTACCGTTAACTACTGTAGCGTGATATCGTCCTGCAAACATGGCTGATAAGCGGAAATCTTGGAAGTTAATAGAAGATGTGATACCATAACGCAACATCGGCTCACGGTCGCCAAGAACACTCCATACGCTATTAACATAAGGAAGTCCAGTCGTCGGATTGATTAACTTTTGTCCGTTAGAGTTGCGTGTATATCCTAAACCTGTGATAGTGGTTACAGGATGTCCTACTTGTATACCATTTCTTAGATTACCCGAGTTCCAAGTATATGCATTATAATATTCGCTTACGTTTTCAGGAAGGTAAACGACTTTAGAGTTGGTATGCGACATATTTAATCCTACATTCCAACGGAATTTATAAGCATCGTTGGCAAGAACGTCAACATCGATATGACCTTCCCATCCCCATGTATTGAAGGTACCGACATTCATATTGTTCAAAACGAAACCTGTAGCATAACTCAAACGGAAACCATTTACAATCTGGTCAGCACAATGCGTATGGAAATAGGTAAAGTCTGTTACAACTCTGTCTTTTAAGAAACGTCCTTCGAAACCAGCTTCCCATGAAGTAGTCATTTCAGGCTTAAGATTTCTGTTAGGACCAGTATAACCATACTTGTAACCTCCACCAGTCAATCCTGTTACTTCGAGTTGTGGGTCAATTGAAAGAGGACTGGCATCTTTACCGACTTTGGCAACAGATCCACGCAATTTTAAGTAATTGATATATGGATTATCTTTTAATTGAGGAAGTTCTGTAGCGATGAATGAGAATTCAGCTGCGGGATAGAAATAATGTCTATTATTTACAGGCAGTGTAGACGACCAGTCATTACGTGAACGTAATGTGATGAATGCCATGTTGTCCCATCCGAACTCGAATTGAGTAGAAATAGCTTGAACCCTACGTTTCGACGTACGCTTCTGTGAAGTAACTGTAGAAGCGTCGCAGTTGTTGATGGATTGGAAGTCGATTACCATAAATTTACTTCCATATGTTGAAAGGCTATTAATTTGGTCTTCTACTTGATGGTATCCTATTTGTGCGTTAAATGTCAACTTATTCTTGAAGAATGAATTATTATATCCTGCCAAGAAGTTGAGAGATGGGTCTTTGAAATTCGATTTCGATAAGTTGTATGTACCATCGCCTGCATTTGCTGATGCATAATATGGGTGATTGGACGTTTCGAAAGTCTGCATACCTACATCCCATCCTGCCTGTGCACGGATAAACGTATGTTTTGTCGGGGTGATGGTAATGCTAGCGTTAGATAAGATACGATCAGATTCATCGTAATATTTGTTCTTATACATACCGAAGAGCGGATTAAGTAAATCGGTATCTGTATAATAATTTGGATAACGCATATGAGAGCCATCAGCATCTAGATAATTCGACATCTCGTCAACAAGAGGCCACTCCATTGATAAGTATAAAGGTCCTGCAGTGCCGCGAGGTACTTTATTATTCTTTGTACCTGTATATTGCATAGAAGCTTCAAACTTCAACCATTTCGTGATGTCAGCCTTACCTGCTAATGTCAGGTTTGTACGTTTGTAATCAGTTGTCTTTACAACACCTTTTTCATCCAGGAATGATACGCCGGCACGAATAGTACATTTGTCTGTTCCTGCTTCGACAGAAGCATTGTGTTTTTGAGAAAAGCCGGTACGTAACACAGAATTGAAGTTGTCGTATAGTTTCGTTCCTTCAGGGTAGAGACCACCGTAACGACTTGTATAATAATAGTTCGTCGTTCCATAGGCACCATTTGCATATTTTGTTTGCATCTCAGGATAGTCGTATGCCTTGCTAAAGCTGAACGAATTGCTGTAAGATACACGACCTTTGCCTGGACGACCTTTCTTTGTTGTGATGATAATTGCACCATTCGAAGCATCAGAACCGTAAAGAGCAGCAGCGGCAGCACCTTTTAAAACAGTAATCGATTCAATATCTTCAGGGTTGAAGTCGTTACCACGTGATGCGAAGTCGAGGTTACGGACATTCAGATTACCTCCTGCATCAGCAAAAGTAAGAGGGTCGAATGTGGAGTTGTTCATTGGTATACCATCGACAACATACAACGGTTGGTTATTTCCCGAAATAGAGGTTAAACTACGTAAGGTAACTGTGGTTGATGCACCTGGAGTTCCACTCGTTGATGTAACATTTATACCGGAAACACGTCCTTGTAATGCCGAAATAAAATTATCACGTCCAGAATCTATAATATCAGCTGCTTTTACATTCTGGGCAGAAGATCCTACTGAACGGGCAACACGTTTCATACCGAATTCGGCAGTTACTTCAACTTCTCCTAACATTTTGGAATCTTCCTCGAGTGTGATAGTTAGTGTATTGCCTTCAGGAATATCTACTACTTTAGTGATATATCCTACATAAGAAATTACGAGCTTACCTTTCTGAGGTGCATTGATAGAAAACTTACCAGACAAGTTGGTAACTCCTCCTCTGTCAGTGCCCTTGATTTTAACATTTGCTCCAATAACCGGTTCTCCTTTAGAATCTACAACCGTACCGGAGAGTTTCTTTGTTTGCTGAACTTCTTGTACAGGTTCATTAGCACTAATGTACAATGAAGGTGTAAAAGAGGCTAACATAACAATCAAAGCGAAAGAAATACGTCTTTTTTTACTCATAACACTACTTTTATTATATTAAACTCTGGATTGATGTGTTTTTGTTTTTTATAGCAATATTTAATCTAGTGGTTACAAATTTATTGATTTATTTTAATAAAACAAAATTTATTTCAAATATTATTCGATATTATTGTTAAACTATGTATACATATCGAAATTATCGTAGTGTTATTTTAATATTTTACCATGAAAGGCTTTTTTATGTTATAGTGATTAATTCTCTTTTTTGTAAAATTTAGTTTTTTATAAGAATGTTATATTAAGGCTGTGGAAGTTGAATAAGTGCATTTGGTTCATTCTATTTCTGTAAGATATTTCCAATATCTTACAGGCATGTCTTGTTTTTGTTTTTTAGGGTTAATACGCTCTTTAATAACGATAGATTTAAAATAGGTTTGCCATAGTTTCTGATATTTGGTTTCGTCTTCATCAGTAATTTCCTTTTTAAGAATACCATTGATGATATTGTCTTTTTGATTTGTGAATGTGACTTCAGTTACTGTTTCTAAGTCGTAATAGTACCCGTATTGCCGTTTTGTATCATAGATCAAGAACTTCTGGTCTGCAAATCTATCACGAAAATGAGAAATGGTTAAAGGTATGGTATTATATAAAGGTTCTAAGGGTGCAAAATAAGTGTTGTCAGCACATTTTTGAAATCTGGCGAATTGAATAAGCCGATGACCTTCGCGACTTACTTTCTTACATATTTCGGATATCTTCAAAATATCGGGATCAGCAAGATTTGTTTCTATGTTAATAGGAGAGTCTATTATTTTCCTGAAATATCGAAATAACAATAAATCTATTTCCGGTAATTCTGAAAGCCAACAAAGGGTTGTTTGCTTTATTGCAGTGTTTGATAGTTTGGCTTTTATATGATTCCATACTCTTTTTTCTTTCTGCTCATCGGTTACTATCGTATAATTATGGTCACAGAACAATGGTAGGGGAGTATCGGTCTCTAGTAGCTGTTCAGGAAAATCCTTAAAGAGGTAGGCATCGAATAGGCATGTCAGAAGACCCGGAAAACTTTTATCGTATCTGAAGATGGTCATCAGGAATTAAAATTAAGTTCTAGCTGTCCGTCTTCTACCTTTTTCCTTGTTTGAACAAGCTGGTTCCTAACGCCAAGAGGAGTTAGTTCGTTGATTGTTTGCATAGGCAGTTCTTTGCAGGTAATAAAATATTTAGCTTTCTTCATGACGACTCCTATTCTCTTCAACTCATAATAGCCAAGATGAGAGAAACGTCGTGAAGAGCAAATAATCATGGCTGATTTTACTCCAACGCCTGGAATGCGAAGAATCATTTCGTAGGCAGCAGTGTTTATGTCTATCGGGAACATTTCTGGATGTCTTAAAGCCCATGCTAATTTAGGATCTATGCCTAAATCTAGATTAGGATTACTATCATCAACAATCTCATTGACCTTGAAATGATAGAATCTCATAAGCCAATCTGCCTGATATAATCTGTTTTCACGGACTAAAGGAGGCTGTTTGAGTGCAGGCAACCTTTTGTCATAGGTATTGACAGATATATATCCGGAATAATAAACGCGCCGCATAGTAGGTTTCGCATATAATGATGAGGAAAGTTGAAGGATATCTTTATCATTCTCTGGGGTGGCGCCGACAATCATCTGGGTACTTTGACCTGCAGGAGCAAAACGTGGGGCTGAACGATAAGATTTTCTTTCTTCCATACTTTCTAGTGCATGCTGGCGGATATATTGCATGGGTTGGAAGATGCTCTTAAAGTTCTTCTCGGGGGCTAAACGTTGCAAACTCTTCTCATTTGGAATTTCAATGTTAACGCTTAAGCGGTCGGCATAAAGTCCGGCTTCATGTATGAGTTCGCTACTAGCTCCCGGAATACTTTTCAAATGAATATATCCGTTAAAACGGTGAATAGTACGCAAGTCTTTTGCGACTTTCACCAATCGTTCCATCGTATAATCGGGATTGCGTACGACACCGGAACTGAGAAATAATCCTTCTATATAATTTCTTCTATAGAACTCAATGGTTAAATCTACTAACTCAGTGACAGAAAAAGTAGCTCTTGGGCGGTCATTGCTCCGTCGGTTAATGCAATAAGCACAGTCGTAGATGCAATTATTGGTAAGCATGATTTTTAATAATGAAATGCAACGGCCGTCGGCTGCAAAGCTATGGCATACTCCTATACCTCCAACAGTATTGCCAAGTCCACCCTTCGTGTTACTCCTGACCGTTCCGCTAGAGGAGCATGATACGTCATATTTTGCCGCTTCTGCAAGTATCTTCAGCTTTTCGAATACAGATGCTATCATCATACCTTTTTATATATGCAATAATAGGAATAATTTTTGAGATGAACAAACAAAAGGAATGAATAGGTGGGGCGTAATAAAATAAAAAGAGCTGAACTTTTAAAGTTCAGCTCTCATTTTTTACTCTCTAAAGAATTTATTTCTTAGAAGCGTCTAAAGAAGCTTTACGGAAAGCTTTCATCAATTTTTCTAATTCGAGAGAAGCTTTACGAGCACGAGTACCAGCAGCTTTGTTTCCTTTGTTAAGTTGCAAATCAGCATCTTTAGTAAAATCTGCATAAAGTTGAGCAGCTTTTTCAATTAATTCTTTCATAACTATTTAATTTCAATGTTAATAACGTGAGACAAAAATACATTATTCTTTGCAAATTCTTATGCATTTATGTTTTTTTTTTGATTATTTCTTCAAAAAAAAATGATTGTGCGCATTTTATGCTGCACAGAATGAACAATTTTATTAATTTTGTCCGTTCAAATATTTAATAAAAGTATAATATAATGAGTATATTGGATATTTTCAAGAAAAAAGGGACTGAAGAGAAAAGTAAAAAGAATGTCGAAGATTATGTGTCTTTGACAAGGGTTTATTTCCAATCCGTAATCGCTACCCAAATGGGCATTACTAATATTCGTATTCTTCCCGACATTGCGAATTTCAAACGTTTATTTAAAATTCCTACACAAGGAGGTAAGTTAGGCTTGGCAGAGAAAGCTGCATCCCGTAAGATGTTAATTCAAGATTACGGAATGAGTGAAGGCTTTTTTAAAGAAATTGATAAATCAATAAAATCGAATTGCCATTCACAAAACGATTTACAACCTTATCTATATATGTACCAAGGTTTCAGTAACGACCTGATGATGCTTGTCGGAACTTTGATGCAATGGAAGTTACGTATGCCGTCCATTTTCAAGAATACGATCTATCAGATGACCGAACAAACCATACATAAGATCTGTACTAAATTGATATGGAAGAAAGATGATGTTCACAAGACTGCCGCAAATGTACGGCAATACAAGGAACGTCTAGGATATTCTGAGGCTTGGATGACAGAATACGTCTTCCATATTGTTATGTTGGCAAAGAAAGAACCTCGCCATAAAAAAGATAAGGAAGAAAAATAGCTTATCTAAAGGTCCATTTTACTGCTAGGGTAGGGATGGCATAAAACCCATCTCTTCCACTAAAGTTATTGCTAAGTTCTGTCTCGGAACCTAAACTGAGGTTGAAGTCTTTATCAACACCTTTTATCTTATTGAGGTTAATCCAAATCTGAGGCTCTGACAAGAATATTGTTTTCCCGTGTGCATTTTCTTCACGCCAGAAATCTGCAAACCCGTCTAATGTTATGAGTTTGTTGGCAAGATTCAGATACCATGTCGTGGTAAACTGGAAATTGTTCGGAGATGTTTGATGTTGTATGTATTTGTACATTGCCGAGAAAGAGAATCCTGCCGAATAATCTGCATTGTTGTAAGTATAGGTTAGACCTGTCAGATAAGCATTCCTTATATTATATTCTTCGGCCAGGTTCTTGACGTTACCGCCATTATACTCAACATGGAATGATAATGGGCCCTTCCAAAATTTCAGTTCACGCGATATCTCCCAATAAGCAGATGCTACACCATAATTTTTATAATCCATATCTACGAAGAAATAAGTGCTCCCCCATTTATCGGCAGTGAAATTTTCAATGGTAGAAGTGAAAAGTGGGCGTCCTTTTAAATCGTCATTGTAAAGCGAACGACCGAAGTCATAATGTAACTGAATGTTCTGTGCTGATATTCCTAAAGCAAATGTGATAAATAATAATGCGGAGAAGAGAATTCTTTTTATCATAGCATGAAGTTTTTTGTTTTCACTGACAAAGATAAATAAATATATTTAAAGTTACTTATCTTTGCAATAAAAAATGGAAAACCATATTGTAGAATATCATCCTTTGCAGCCTTTCTTGCCAGCTCATGCTGAATTGCTCATGTTAGGCAGTTTCCCTCCACCGCAGAAAAGATGGTCGATGAATTTTTATTATCCTAATTTTAACAATGATATGTGGCGTATCTTTGGGGTGCTGTTTTTTAATGACAAAGATTATTTTGTGGTCAATGGGAAAAAAGTATTCAATAAAGATAAACTGACAGATTTTTTAATTCATAAGGGAGTAGCTTTGTATGACAGTGCTTGTGCTGTGAAACGTTTAAAAGAAAATGCTTCGGATCAATTTTTGGAGGTGGTAAAATACACCGATGTAATTGACTTGCTCCACCGTCTTCCTCATTGTAAGGCTATAGTAACTACTGGTCAGAAATCTACGGATCTATTGCGTACACAGTTTAATGTCGATGAACCTCGTATAGGGGAGAGCATGCCTCTTACTTTCGGGTCACGAACAATAAAATTGTTTCGGATGCCTTCTTCTTCAAGAGCCTATCCTTTGTCTTTGGATAAGAAAGCCGACTTTTACCGTAAGATGTTTATTGATTTAGGAATGTATGAAGAGTTTTAACAGCTTCTGCTAATTTCTCTTGCCATATTTCTACAGAATTACTACCGATAACATCAGTAATATACTTTACAGAAATGAATGGAATCTTCTTCTTAGAGCATACAAAGGCTTGAGCATAGGCTTCCATGTCGATGACATCACCAATAAATTCTTCTCTATTAGTCAGGAAAGCATCTCCGGTATTGCAAATTCCGTAGTGGTCGTCAGGAATAGGTAAAGTGTGAAGAACTTCGTTAGAAAAATCTATCTCATAGTCTACACCGTAATCTTTTAACTTTTGCATGTCGCGGTCTATAAAGTGGCGGCATACAAATATATCTCCTACATGATGGTTCAGCGTTCCTGCCGTACCAATGTTAATAACAAAATCGGGCACTATCTGATTAATCGCTTCAGTAAGATGGTAGACCGATTTAGTCTTGCCTATGCCAGTACGCAGATATCCTACTTGAAAATCTTTCCAATCAACACTGACAAATTCTTCTTGTGTAGCAAATGATACTAATATCTTTTTCATATTGCAAAAGTAAATAGAGTTCTCGATTTTGCAAGGGTTCGGTATTGAATATTTGTTTTTTTAGGAAAAAAAGCAGAAAAGTTTTTGTAGTTTATAAACAAATTGTAATTTTGTGATGAAATTAGGAGTGGTAATGACAGAAGATCAAAAGCGTCAACTTGGGTTATTCGAGACACGGCTCCATCGGCTCATTTATATGTGCGAGGAGTTGAAGAAGAAGAATGCAAATTTGTCGGACACTTTAGCTGTTGAAAAGTTAAAGAATGAGACACTAAAAGTTGAAGTTGAAAATCTTAAAAAAGACTATTCCAATTTGAAGATCGCAACTGTTATCAGTCTAAAGAGTGAGGATGTCAAGGACTCCAAGCAGCGGTTAAATAAATTAGTGCGTGAAATCGATAAGTGTATCGCTTTAATGAATGACTAAATTAAGGAGGATGCATGAGTGATAAAATGAAAATAAACCTGTATATAGGCGGTGAAGTTTACCCTCAAAATATTGCTCCAGAAGATGAGGAGGTAATAAGGGCAGCCGCAAAACAGGTTGATATGTGGTTTAATAAGTTTCGGGAACGCTACGACGTTTCTGCTGTTCAAGCGATGACAATGACAGCTGTTCAGTTTGCTGTTGAATACTTGAAAGCTTTAAAATGTAATGATACTGAACCTTATTCTACCAAAATTGATGAGCTAAATAAAATAATAGAAGAGTATATTCAAAATAAGGGATAGACTTTTCTTTTAGAGAGATAATACCACGCACTACTTGTTACAAGAGATTTTTTCTTTTGTTAAGTGGTGCGCTTTTATATATATTAAAAATAGTCATAATGTCAGTAACAATAGTAGCTATAGCATGTTTTGTTATAGGAGGAATAATCGCTTATCTGTTATTCAGATATATTCTTAAATCTAAGTACAACAGTGTCTTGAATGAAGCTCAAGCTGCTGCTGAAGTCATTAAAAAGAATAAACTTCTCGAGGTCAAAGAGAAGTTTTTGAACAAGAAAGCTGAATTGGAAAAGGAAGTTTCCATTCGTAATCAGAAGATTCAGCAAATGGAAAACAAGTTACGTCAGCGGGAATTAATTATTGAGCAAAGGCAAGAAGATATTCAACGTCGTAAAAATGATCTTGATCTTGTACAGCAAAAATTAGATAACAGCATCTCTCTTTCTAATAAGAAACGCGAGGAATTGGAAAAATTGCAGCAACAGGAAATAGAAAAACTTCAAGTAATTTCTGGCTTATCGGCCGATGAAGCTAAGGAGCATCTGATTGAGAGTCTAAAAGAAGAAGCTAAAACTCAGGCTCAATCATATATTAATGATATCATGGATGACGCTAAGTTGACAGCGAACAAGGAAGCTAAACGTGTCGTCATTCAAACTATACAACGTGTAGCTACTGAAACTGCCATCGAAAATTCTGTTACAGTTTTCCATATTGATTCTGATGAAGTAAAGGGCCGTATTATAGGTCGGGAAGGTCGTAACATCCGTGCTATTGAGGCTGCTACTGGTGTAGAAATTATTGTAGATGATACTCCAGAAGCTATTGTCATTTCCGCATTCGATCCTGTTCGCCGCGAAATCGCTCGTTTGGCTTTGCATCAGTTGGTAGCTGACGGAAGAATTCATCCGGCACGTATTGAAGAGGTTGTCGCTAAAGTTAAGAAACAAATTGAAGAAGAAATTATCGAAACTGGTAAACGTACGACAATTGATTTAGGTATTCATGGCTTACATCCAGATTTGATACGCATTATCGGAAAGATGAAATATCGTTCTTCTTACGGACAGAATCTGTTACAACATGCCCGTGAAACTGCTAATCTGTGTGCTGTGATGGCTTCTGAATTAGGATTGAATCCAAAGAAAGCTCGCCGTGCTGGTCTTTTACATGATATAGGTAAGGTGCCTGATGAGGAACCGGAATTGCCGCATGCTTTGCTTGGTATGAAATTAGCTGAAAAATATAAAGAGAAACCTGATATCTGTAATGCCATTGGGTCGCATCATGATGAAATTGAGATGACCACTTTATTGGCTCCTATCGTTCAAGTATGCGATGCTATTTCTGGTGCTCGCCCAGGTGCTCGTCGTGAGATTGTGGAAGCCTATATTAAACGACTTAATGACTTGGAGCAATTGGCTATGTCATATCCTGGCGTTACCAAAACTTATGCTATTCAAGCTGGACGTGAATTACGTGTGATTGTTGGAGCTGATAAGATTGATGATGCTCAAACTGAAAACTTGTCTACCGAGATAGCTAAAAAGATCCAAGATGAGCTTACTTATCCTGGTCAAGTTAAGATTACAGTTATTCGAGAGACAAGAGCTGTCAGTTTTGCAAAGTGATAAAATAGCTTCAGTAATTTTGGCAGTTGTCATTTTCTTCTATAATTCTTTAATGTGCTCTACAAGCTCTGTGAAAGGGGCTAACTTTAAAATAATCTTAATAAAGCGAAGAAATATATGTTATAAAACATATTTTTGAAAGAAAGTCATTATCTTTGCAGTGTTTTAAGGTAAAAGATTAAAGGATAACTTAATTTCTCCACAATGGGTGGAGAGTAAAAAAAAGGAGAAAATGATTATGAAAAAAGCTACTAATGATGAGATTTTAATGTTGCAATACCGTATTCAACGTTTTCATGCAATGGGTAACGGTGTTATGTGCCAAACCTTAAAGGGTCAATTGAATAAGCTGCTTGCTGAGCAAGCTTAATTTAGAAATTAATTTTTAATACCATATAAGCAGAATCAATATTGATTCTGCTTTTTTTTTTGTTTTCATAGTCTTTACATATCTGAAAAAATAGGGATACGTTGTTATATTATGCTGAAATAGTTTATCTTTGCATATAACTAAAAGTAATTACAATATGAATGATAATAAACTGATGAACCGTGCAGCAAACAATATACGCATCCTGTCTGCTTCTATGGTTGAGAAGGCAAAATCAGGTCATCCTGGAGGTGCAATGGGCGGAGCTGATTTTATGAATGTTCTCTATAGTGAGTTTTTAGAATATGATCCTCAGAATCCTCTTTGGGAAAGTCGTGACCGCTTTTTCCTTGATCCCGGTCATATGTCTACTATGCTTTATTCCACATTGGCTCTTTCTCGAAAATACACGCTTGATGAGTTGCAGCAATTCCGTCAATGGGGCAGTGTTACACCAGGTCATCCGGAACGTTGTGTTGCCAGAGGAATAGAAAACACATCAGGTCCTTTAGGTCAAGGTCATGTCTACGCTATTGGTGCTGCGATAGCTGCTAAATTTCTCAAAGCTCGTTTTGGGGATATCATGAGCCAGACTATATATGCTTATATTTCCGATGGAGGTATTCAGGAAGAAATATCTCAAGGAGGTGGGCGTTTAGCCGGTTACCTGGGATTGGACAATTTAATCATGTTTTATGATTCTAATGATGTACAGTTGTCTACTGATACAAATGCTGTGACTCGCGAAAATGTTGCCATGAAGTATGAGGCATGGGGATGGAAAGTCATCACTATAGATGGTAATGATGCATCTCAGATTCGTGGTGCTCTTCAAAAAGCTAAAGCTGAAAATGAACGCCCGACACTGATTATCGGTAAAACAAAGATGGGTAAGGGTGTTGTCACTGCTGATAAGAAGAACTTTGAGGGACAATGTTCTACTCATGGCCAACCATTGAGTAAGAGTGGTGCTTCTTATGAAGAGACAATTAAGAATCTTGGAGGTGATCCTATCAATCCATTTGTTATATTCCATGAGGTACAAGCGCTTTATGATAAACGTCAATCTGAATTGAATGACATTGTAGCAAAGCGTATGGCTTTTAAATCTGAGTGGGAAAAAGAAAATCCGGATAAAGCAGCTCAACTTAAGTCATTTTTCTCAGGTAAAGTTCCTGATGTAAACTGGGATGCAATTGTTCAGAAAGCTGATATAGCTACACGTAATGCTTCTGCTACCGTATTGGGCGTATTGGCTGAGCAGGTTCCCAATATGATTTGTGCCTCTGCCGATTTAGCAAATTCGGATAAGACGGATGGCTTTTTGAAAAAGACACATGCATTTACAAATCACGATTTCTCGGGCGCATTTTTACAGGCAGGTGTCTCTGAATTAACGATGGCTTGTTGCTGTATAGGTATGTCCTTGCACGGGGGAGTGATTCCTGCATGCGGAACATTCTTTGTATTCTCCGATTATATGAAACCTGCTTTGCGTATGGCTGCATTAATGGAAGTTCCTGTAAAGTTTATATGGACTCACGATGCTTTCCGTGTAGGAGAAGACGGTCCAACTCACGAGCCTGTAGAACAAGAAGCTCAAGTAAGATTGTTAGAGAAACTTCAGAATCATCATGGAAAGAATTCGATGTTAGTGCTTCGTCCTGCCGATGCTGAAGAGACAACCGTAGCATGGCGTTTAGCGATGAATAATACGACGACACCTACAGGATTAATCTTCTCACGTCAGAATATAGTGAATCTGTCTGCGGGCACAAAATATAATGAAGCTTCTAAAGGTGCTTATATTATTGCAGATTCCGATGAAAATCCTGATGTCGTATTAGTAGCTTCAGGATCGGAAGTTTCTACATTAGCCGAAAGTGCTTCATTGCTCCGTAAAGATGGAATTAAAGTTCGTGTAGTATCTATCCCGTCAGAAGGTTTGTTCCGTTCTCAGCCAAAAGAATATCAAGATAGTATTTTGCCTGAAGGAGCAAAGATATTTGGTATGACGGCAGGTCTTCCTGTCACCCTCGAAGGTGTTGTAGGAGCCAAAGGGAAAGTCTTTGGCATGAACTCATTCGGTTTTTCTGCTCCTTATAAGGTTATTGAGGAACACTTGGGATTTACGTCGGAAAATATTTACGAACAGATTAAAGCATTTATAAAATGAAAACTATAGGATTGGCATCAGACCATGCCGGTTTTGAGCTTAAAGAGTTTGTGAAACATTGGCTAGATGCAAAAGGTTGGGCTTATAAAGATTTCGGTTGTTATTCTACTGAAAGTTGCGATTATCCAGATTTTGCTCATCCTTTAGCCCTTGCTATTGAGGCTGGTGAATGTTATCCTGGTATTGGTATTTGTGGTTCCGGTAATGGTATCGCTATGACCTTAAATAAACATCAAGGTGTACGTGCTGCTTTGTGTTGGACTCCAGAAATAGCCCATTTGGCTCGTCAGCATAATGATGCTAACATCTTGGTTATGCCAGGCAGGTTTATCAGTACCGATGTGGCAGAAAAATGTTTGGAGGAGTTCTTTTCTACCTCTTTTGAAGGTGGAAGGCATGAACGGCGCGTTAATAAGATTAGCATTTGCTGATTTACGTCTTTTGATTAATAATACATAGGCCATCTGCTTATTAAGTAGATGGTTTTTTACATTAAATACTAGCTCATGATGAAATTTAATAAGACTATTGCACTGCTGGCGTTTGCTCTCTTGATGATGTGTTCTTCAACATTGCAGGCTCAAGATGATAGAGCCGATAAATATCTGAGAGAGAATTTAAGTTCGTGGACTAAAGAGCAGAAGCTTTATGCTCTGTCGAAGTTTTGGATGGAAGCGAAATATAATTTTATCTATATGGATCGTATCGGACACGAACGATGGGATTCTCTTTACAAAGTTCTCATTCCTCAAGTCGAAGCAACTAGAAACGATATGGATTTTACAATTCTGATGAAACGTTTCTGTGCCTTTCTCAAGGATGGTCATACGCAGCTTTGGTTTGCCAAACCATGCAAGTTTACTACGACCTATTTTTCTGATGGATGGGTGTTGCGTCTTAAAATGGTTGATGGTAAGGTTATTGTTAGCAGTATTGTCGATACAAAAGCCACAACAGTACCTCTCTATTCTGAAGTGATAGAATTGGATGGTAAACCTATCGCTGAAGCTTTGGATAAAAAAGTCGAAGAGTGCTTCGGCTCTACTATGCCCGTCCGCATTCATGAAGCTGCAGCGTCTTTATTGAGCGGTACACTTTATACACCGCATGCTGTAACATTTAGAACTCCTAAAGGTAAGATTGTCAATGTCACTCTTTATAATGAATATCGAAAAGAATATAAGGATATGGTTATGAAGAATGCAGCCGAGATTACGGATAAAGCTTTTCAGTTGGATTGGTATCCTGGTGATGTGGCTTATGTACGTATAGGTACGTTTATGATGGGTCGGGGTGTAGAAGAAGGTCTTGATAGGGCATTACCTGAAATGCAGAAAAGGGCTAAGAAACTTATTATCGATTTGCGTCAGAACAGTGGTGGTAACAGTGGCTTTGCTGGAGACATACTCTCGATGTTTGTGCCCGACAGCATCTTCTCTGATTGTAAATGGCGGACACGTACTTATAATGCTGCGTATGCTTCTTGGGGCATGAATGTCCAACCCAAAGATACTATAGGAAATAAGGAATATGCCGATTATTATAATAATTCTGAGAATATCGCCAAGACACCGTTCTCTCTAGACGTTATCAGGAATAACGCTAAGCTTCCGCATCTGATATTGCCGACTCTTATCCTTACTGATTATGCTACTAATTCATCATGCGAGAATTTCCTTGTTGCTGCGAGTGGACAGAATCATATCAAACGTATGGGTGAGACTTCTTCAGGGAGTACAGGCAATCCTTTGAAAATTAATATTATCCACGGTCTCCAAGGACAAATTTGTACTAAGGAAGATGTTTTTCCCGATGGCCGTATCTTCGTCGGAGTGGGTATTAAGCCCGATTATGAAGTTCATCAAACTTTGCACGATTATATGAATCAGTACGATACCATATTGGCAGCAGCATTGAAGCACTTCGGTTCTAAATATAAGAAAATAGAATAGTACTTATTATCTTTATACTATTAAGCCCTAGAAGGATAAACCTTCTAGGGCTCTTTTGAAACTAAATGTTATTAATTAATATAATTGGAGCTAGAACTGGGCACCCATTTTAGTAGCATCTAGTCGTTCAGGTTCAGTCATTGCAGCTAAACGTTTTACTTCATCTAAGTTCAGGTGCAGACCTTCGGCTAGACGTGTTCCGTAATCTTTATCAGCCAAATAGCAATGAGCTGCATGGCGATATTTAATATTATCCGTAACAGGCATAATATCTTCTACAGTATTTGAGATAAGAGCCTCTTTTTGTTCTTCATTGATGAGGCGATATAAATCCCCCGGTTGATAGAAACAATCATCTGTACGATCATCGTAAGGATTATAATGATCGACGGCTCCATCTGTCTTTAAAGGATTTGGCCGATACTGACTCTGCTGTTCCCATTCACCGAATCCATTAGGAGCATAACCTTTTGTTACACCGTAATTGCCATCAGTCCGCATTAATCCGTCGCGATGATAGGCATGAACCGGACAATGGGCGCGATTTACAGGAATCTGGTCTGCATTTACTCCCAAACGATACCTTTGTGCATCGCCATAAGAGAAAAGACGACCTTGTAATAATTTGTCAGGAGACAGTCCTATACCTGGTACAGTATGAGCTGGTGAGAAAGCAGCTTGTTCAACATCGGCAAAATAATTTTCAGGATTCCTATTCAGCTCAAGAACGCCGACTTCAATAAGAGGAAAGTCTTTGTGGCTCCATGTCTTTGTAATGTCGAACGGATTCTCTTTATAATGGTCAGCTTGTTCTTCTGTCATTATCTGGAAATACATCTTCCATTTTGGAAAATCTTTACGTTCAATGGCATCAAATAAGTCGCGTTGATGACTTTCTCTATCTTTTGCAATAATTTCTGCTGCCTCTTTGTTCGTCAAGTTTTTAATACCTTGTTGGGTAAGCAAGTGAAACTTAACCCATACTCTGACTCCATCTTTATTAGTAAGACTGTAGGTGTGGCTGCCAAAGCCGTGCATATGTCGATAAGAAGCAGGTATGCCACGATCAGACATGACGACAGTCACCTGGTGAAGTGCTTCAGGCAACATTGTCCAGAAATCCCAATTGTTCTGAGCAGAGCGCATATTAGTATATGGATCACGCTTTACAGCATGGTTCAAATCAGGGAACTGCAGCGGATCGCGAATAAAGAATACCGGAGTATTGTTGCCTACTAAATCCCAATTACCTTCATCTGTATAGAATTTAATGGCAAATCCACGGATATCACGCTCTGCATCTGCAGCACCGCGTTCACCTGCAACTGTCGAAAAACGGACGAAAACATCTGTTTTCTTACCGATTTCGGAAAAAAGATTTGCACAAGTATATTGTGTTACGTCATGTGTCGTTGTGAATGTACCGAAAGCTCCACTGCCTTTGGCATGCATTCTACGTTCAGGGATTACTTCTCGGTCGAAGTGAGCTAGTTTCTCCATCAACCAAGTATCTTGCATCATTATAGGACCACGAGATCCTGCAGTTTGTGAGTTCCTATTATCTGAAACAGGAGCACCCACTTCATTTGTTAGTTTTTTGTCTTTCATCTGATAAAAAATAAAATGGATTAGTTTTGTAAGAAAATAAAGTATCCCCTGTAAAGGTTGAAAGATAGAGCTTAATTAAAGAGTATATTATCTATTTTGGCTCTCAAAACATCTTTATCCATAGTTCCACATTGGCGTTGCGGTTCTTCATACATTGGGATAAAGATAAATAAAGGAATATAATCAGCTTTCCAATAGTCGCAAAGTTCTTTTTCATTATCGATATTAATTTTGAAAAACCTCACTTTGCCATTATATTCTTCTGCGAGTTGAGAGACAATAGTAGACATTTGTCGACAAGGACTGCACCAATTCGCATATAGAACAATTACAGCTGGTTTTTTACCTTTGTAAAGCCATGGAGTAGATTTTCTTCTATAGTCGTATACTTCCTTAATAAAAGAGCGTTTTGTCATCTCCTTCACGAATTCGGTAGATGACGATTTCTTTACTGTAGTGCTGTCAGGCTTTTGAGTAAAAGATGAAAAGAAAAGGATGGAGAAAATTATTCCCGCAATGCTCAAGATTCTTCCCATATCTCTCTATTTATTCTTCACAAATATAGAAATATTTTCAATAAGTAATTGCGGGAATAAGTTAATTTTCAAAGTTTATTTTTTACCGAAATAACGATTGAAAAGTCCTTCAAATCCTTTACCGTGACGAGCTTCATCTTTGCACATTTCATGAACTGTATCGTGAATAGCATCGAGATTCAATTGTTTTGCACGGGTAGCAATACGTTTCTTGTCTTCGCAAGCGCCTTGTTCAGCCATCATACGTTTCTCAAGATTGGTTTTTGTATCCCAAACAACGTCGCCTAACAATTCAGCAAATTTAGCAGCATGTTCAGCCTCTTCAAAAGCATAGCGTTTGAAAGCTTCAGCAACTTCTGGATAACCTTCGCGATCAGCTTGACGGCTCATAGCAATATACATTCCAACCTCAGAACATTCGCCCATCCAGTGAGCATTCAAGTCCTTTATCATCTCTTCGTCGCAGCCTTTAGCAACACCGATAACGTGCTCGTCAACAAATGACAATTTACCACTTGGTTCATCTGTGATTTCTACAAACTTGCTAGCAGGAGCCTTACAAATCGGGCATTTCTCTGGAGCTTTGTCACCTTCGAATACATAACCGCAAACGCTACATCTAAATTTTTTCATTTTCGTTTAATTTTAATGGTTTAACTTTATAATTTTTATTTTTGACAATCTTTGCAAATACCTTTATAATATAAATAAGCCTCATTAATAATATGACCTTCATCTTTGAACTTATCTTCACCAGGTATTGTTTCTCCTTTTATTGTTGCATCATATATTTTTCCGCATTTTTTGCATAGAAAATGAGCATGAACCGAAGTATCTCCATCAAAGTGTTCCGTATGCTCATCTATGGTGATAGCTTGAGCCACCTTATTCAACGTAAATAATTTTAACGTGTTGTATACGGTAGTTTTCGACAAGGTAGGTATACTCGGTGATAGGGCATTGTATATCTCATCAGCTGTCGGATGAGTGGGGTAGGCATATAGATATTCTAATATGGCTAACCTTTGAACCGAAGGTTTTATATCGTGAGATATGAGAATGTCGTATGAGTTCATATAATTATTATAAATCTGTATTCATTACAATTTTAATTCCATTGCAAAATTAGAAACATTATTGTAAACCACAAAACTTTTTCATTATTTATTTCTTAAAAAATAATAAAATGATTTTTGTTGATGTCTGTGATAAGACTTAATCCGTGTTTATATCACGAATTTGCTGTAGCAATCTGACGAGAGAAATAACCCGACTTACGGAAAATTAATCGGAAGAGGAAAATGGCTCCTCTAAAGCATAATTCTATGCACATAGCAATCCAAACACCTTTCAAGCCTAAAATAGGTGCAAGGATAGCTGCAATGGTGAGACGCACCGCCCACATACTGCCCAAATTCATTATACTTGGAATCAACGTATCGCCAGCACCTACAAATACTCCATACGAAACGATAGATGCTGCAAACATCGGTTCAGCGAAAGCTTCTATTCTAAGTACTGTAACACCTAGCGATTGTATCTCTACATTAGAAGTCATAATCGACATCATCAATGGGGCAGCGATGTACATTATAATTCCCATCAGTGTCATGACAGCCATTCCTAATATCACTGTAATATTGGCAAAACGCTGGGCCAACTGTTGCCGGCCGCCTCCCACACATTGTCCTACTAGTGTGGTCGCTGCATCAGATATACCAAATCCAGGCATATAGCATAAACTTTCGGCCGTAATTGCGAATGAATTCGCTGCAATGGAAATAATGCCTAACGGTGCAACGATGATGGTACTCACAATCTGTGCGGCACACATCACGAAGTGTTCACAACTCATCGGTAATCCGATACGAAAAGCTCGTTTAAGACAGTCTTCTTGGGGCATGAACCCGCCTTTTTCTTTAGATAATTTCAGTTCTGGAGAACGTAATAATAGGTATCCCATCATCAAAATGGCTGTTATAACAACAGCAATGGTACTCCCTAACGCGGCACCGGTTACACCTAAATCACCACCTGGAACAAATACCTTGTATCCTAACACGTGATAGAATCGGGAGGGAAAAATGAGTAAAGCATTGAATACGATATCGAGTCCACACATTAGTACGTTCAGTATACTGGGTATCTTCATGTTGCCACTGCATCTAAGCATACTACCGGCCAGGTAGACGACACCGTAAGCAGGCAATGACAAGATAAAAATCAAGAAATAACTGGAGGCATCTTTTGCTATCGCATCATTGCCGCCCAACCAACCGGGGAGTGCCTGGCTGATAGAACTGCCGATAATTACCATGATGATGCAAAATATGAGTACCGAAGAAATAGATTGTCTTAATACACTTCTTGCCTTGCTGATATTGTCTGCTCCGATGAGTTGTGCCACTTGAACAGAAAAACCGCTGATGACGCATGAACATAATCCTGCAAACAGCCATATACTTGATGACACCAAACCGATGGCCGCTGATTGGTTAGCCCCCAAATGTCCTACCATTGAGGCGTCGATATACTCCATTACGATAGTCGATATTTGTGCCAAGATTGCGGGCAAACTAAGTTGCAGCGTCAATTGCAGTTGTTGGCGCAGCGTCATCGGTTGACCTTTTCGGATAAGTAATAATTTATCGCTTGGCATTATTCTACTATTTTAGTAATGTATATTCTGTCACATTCTAAGGTGCTGCAAAGATAGACAGAATCATTCATAAATGATAAAGATATTTATTTCTTTGCTTTTGCCACAGTAGGTATACGTATTATTTCAATATTATATCTTTTCGTACAAAATATCTTTTCGAAATTAAAGTTGAACCACGCTATTGTCACTGTAAGTAGTTTGATATACAATTGATTGCAGAGGTGCACTATCGTGATAAAATGTATTTTAGCTCATTCATTGCTTACTTAAATTCACTTTCTTCATATTTATATCTTCATACCTTTAATCTTCGTTCTTCTGTCGATACAGAAGAATGAAGAATTAAGATAGAAGAATATGATAGAACCCCTCGGCACTTCGTGCCACTCTCACTTAGAAGAGGGAGTACTCTATGGAACAGTTATTATATAGTATAACTAACTTAAAGTAAAATTGATAATTGAAGGGGAAAAATCGTAGTTATGTCAGTAACTTTTCATAGTTACGTTATCAAACTTTCATAGTTATGTTGTCGGGAAAACATAGTTATAAACTTTCTGTAACATAACTACGATACTAGCACAACATAACTATGAAAAATGACTTACAAAATCAATGTCTTGCCTGTTTGACGGCTTCTCTCAGCCTCATAACAAATACGGTGACTTGCAATGGAATCATCTATCGACGTGCGGAAGTCGCTCATGTCTCCTTTTACGGCACGTATAAAGTCTTCCATAATCTTCAAATCTGCACCAGCGTGATAGGGTTGATTAATTGTATCAGTGAAATCGAAAGTTTCTTTCTGTCTGCTTCTAAAATATCTGACTGACAATTTCTTCTCATCACCCATAATTTCGCCTTCTGTCAGTTTGATGTGAGTAGTGCGATGATCGTTTTGAGTAAAAATATCCATCGAAACGACTGCCGTTGTGGCATCGTCCAGTTCCATTGTTACCAGTTGATGATCTACCACATTATTGTCACAATGATAGACACATCTCCCATAACGACCGTTACGAAGTTCTTCCATTATCACTTCGTCTAAAGTCTTGTTCTTTGGAACATCAAAGTTTTTAATCCATTCCTTTCGCCGCATATATAAATCGACGGCAGAATAAGGACAAGTACTTTCCACTTTACAGTTGATGCATCGTAAATCCGAACCTTCGGGAGCATTCTTTTCACAGAACCAACTCAGTGAGCCGAAAGAACTTAACTTTTGACATTTAGCTCCTGTTATCCACAATAGAAAATCTACGTCATGACAGCATTTGGATATGAACATCGGATTTGTCCTCTCTTCCTTGTTCCAGATACCTCTTACGAATCCATGTGTTGTACGGTCGATACCAACACCTACCAAATGACTGACAGAGATAATCTTCCCTAGTTTGCCTGAGTCAATCAGACTCTTTATCTTGAGGAAATAGGGATGATACCGCAGAACATGGCAAATGCCGACGATGACATTCGCTTTTTGTGCGGCATCTGCCAATTGGCAACATTCATCGAGTGTCTGAGCGATAGGCTTTTCCAACAGGACATGATAACCCGCTTGTATTGCCATCATGCACGGGTTGAAATGTTCATTCTCGGGAGTGCAGATGATGACGGCATCTGCAGGTATCGGATGCTGAAAGAATTTATGATAATCGTCGAAACAATTCTCTTTCTTTATATTAAAAAGTTTTGCTGTAGCATTCCGTCTGATTTCGTCAGGCTCGATGACAGCAACAACTTTTGCTTCTTCAGGATGTTCTATGACATAATGAAGGTACTTATGCATGCGATTACCGGCTCCGATAGCAATTATCGAAGCCGGTGTATCAAAAGGGTGTTTGTTATTAGTAGGCATTATTTTTTAGTCTTCTTGCTTAAATCCAATATGCGGATGTCACGGAATTTAACTCCGGCACCATGTCCGCAGAAACTGATGAAACCATCTTTGTTGAATAATCCGGGATGATTGTTATGATCTACAGTATAAGAATTATGATTGCTGCCGTCGGGAGCAACATTGTGTCCCTGACAAGCTTCGCGGATATTACCATCCAGGATAACATCACCATTTACAGTAACTGTAATATGGTCGCCGATGGCGCGAATCTCTTCGGTATTCCAAGTTCCCAGCGCACCGAATTTTACATGTTTCGGTACTATTACACCGTACACAGCCCCATGATTCTGGTAAGGACGCAAATCCTTGTAGATAGGAGCATCATGATCTAATACTTGTATTTCCATGCCGTCGTAGGCAGCGTCAACACCGAGTTTGGTACGAATACCGATGCCGTTGTTTACACCTTCTTGAACGAAACAGAACTCGAAGCGGTAGATGAAATCGCTGTATTTCTTCAGTGTATACAAGTTGCCTGTGCCACCATACTGAGCAGAAACATAGATGTTGCCATCAACAGGAACGTAGTCGGTGGTGTTCCCCTGCCATTTCTGCAGAGAACGGCCGTCGAACAGAACTTCGTAACCTGCCTTTTTCTCTTCAGGAGAAAGGACAAAAACAGGAGTAGAAGGTAATTCTTGGATATAAGCATCGCGAACATCAGCTGTTCCCTTCTTGCATAACAACTCGATGATACCTGTCGGATTGATAGGCTTCGTCTCAGGCGTATTCTTTACAACAGCATTTTCAGCAAGCGTATTTCCATTGCATTGAACTAAAATACGGTCGTTCAAGAGTTTTACATACAATGTATTCCATTCACCGGCTTTATTAGCAAGGTTAGAAGCAGCTTGTTTGTCGGCATGAACAAGAGCAATACCATCGGCACCACCCAAATTGATTTGCGGCATCGAACGGAGATTCAGACAAGCCTCGTCGTTTGTCTTCCAATCTAGGTACATCTCAAAGTTTTCGTATTTATTATCACCGATCTTGACGCTCTTCTTAGCGGTTGCCTGACTTACTGCGCCGAGTTTCTGTGCATATCCCGGGTTCGTTATCTTTGCCAAGTATCCTGTAATCTCATCTACAGCATAACCGGAGTCAGCATCTTTCTGATTGCGGAATACGTCCTGTGCTTTCTTTAACAGTTGTTTTACTGCATCACCTTTCAGAAATTCAGACTCTTTAGCGATAATGTCTTTAACCGTAGAAGCAGCAGCCGAAGCAGTACTTTGTTTATCCAGGTATTTGCCGGCAAACATCAAAGCAGGCAGTGTTCTCGTCTCTCCCAATAAAGAAACCAATGTGTTTTGAATCTTATCAGAAGGATTGATTTCGAGGGCTGCGCGATAGAACTGATATTTACGGATGTTGTTGAACTGTGCGTTGTTTTTGATGAGATAGATATAACGGTTGAGAATATCGTCGCTGGCAGTAGGATTCTTGACAGCCTCTTTAAAGAGGATATCTATCATTTGTGGGTTGTCGACATTCAGCAATGCATTGAATGCAGCATCTTTCTTATCTGTAGTATTGTATCCTTTCATCAAGGCAGCAATAGCATCAGCATTACCTGCTTGAGCAAGCAGAGGATAATACAATGTCTCATTAGAGCTCTTTTCCATACGAGTGGAAATCATCTTGTATTGATCGTCTGTCGTTTCATTTCTAACGGCATATTTCAGTGCATCCTGAACCTTGCCAACGTGTGAACTCTCTGTAGATTCCAGCAGATTGCAAAGTTTATCAAAGTCGCCCGACTTTACAACACCTGGCAAAGCCTCATAAGCTGCATTCTTGATAGCGTCGTCTGAAGATTGTAGCATACTGAATACCTTATCTGATGCTTTGTACATGTGACGTGTTGAAGCAAGCTTCAATGCCTGAATCTGTGTATCTTTGTCACTATTAAGAGCTTTCACTACTCCATCACCGATATTACCTTTGAAAGAGTATAATGCCTGGTAAGCTTCTGCTGCATGTTTCCCTTTCAGCTGATTAATCAAAGTCTCCAGAGCCTCTTGTCCGCCGATAACTCCTGCAGCTCTGATAGCAGCTGAAGCCAGGTTATCGTTTGTACTATTGATGTCCTTCGTGATAAGACCTATCTGCGATGATACGTGGTTGTTTCCAAGCCAGCTGATTACATCGGCCTGAGCATCTTCGGGTAGGGTAGGAGTTTTATAAGCAACATAGTCGTAGATGTTGTTGCCAATATATTTTGTAGCATATTCTAACGCTGCATAGCGATATTCTTTATTTGCATCTTTCAATGCATTGAGAACTTCAGGAGCTGCATTTGAACCGTCCGCTTTCATTAACATTTCCAAGCCGGCGCCGCGAATGTATGCTTTATCGGTTTTCAACAAATCTTTAGCAGCCTTCTCGACAACCTTCAGTTGTTTTTGGTCGACTAAAGTGTTCAACAGTTGGAGATAAGCGTCGGTTGCACCAGTCGGTTCAGAAATATAATTTACTTTTTGAGCAGCAGCTTTCAGCAGTTTTACTGATGAAGTCGATCCGCATACAGAAAGTGCATTGTAAATAGCAGCTGTCGTAGGAGCATCGGCATCTTTAAGCCATGATTGTAGAATAGGCTCTACAGTCTCAGCTTTCAATTGCTTTTTATAAGCAGCATAAGCCAATGCGCTCTTGCTTGCTTTTTGCTCTTTCATCAGGTTGATGATAACGTCATCAGTACCTGGGGTAGCTATCAAAGCTCGGATAGCAAAATCGCGTAAATAAGCATCGTCGAGATATTTGACAAATACGGGTGCTGTAGAAGCATTGGCGCAGACTTGCAGTTGGGCTAAAAGGAAAGCACGGTTTGTATTATCTGTACATTTCTCGAGTCCTGCAATGAGACCATTGCGAACACCTTCTTGTAAATTTTCATTTCCTGCTTTCGTTACGTAACTTGCTACACCGGCAATTGCATATTCGAAAGTTGCATTTTTACCTTTGTCGGCAGGAACCATCATGTCGGCAATCATCTTGATACCTTCAGCTCCTGTACCTGCTATTTCTTTCATTACCTGATTGTAGGTATTGTTATTTTGTGCAGGCAATTGTGCCAATCCGTCTGCAACAATTGTTGAAGCAGTACGTTGCCGACTGTCTTGAGCGGATGCTACGCTGATGGAACCTATCGACAGCAGGGTGATTAGCAGTATTATTGAATATATCTTATTCTTTTTCATGCTGTAATTGTTTTTATTGGATTTAAGAATTAAATTTTCCATGGACCGCGCATCGGTTGATTGATTAACTCGTTGGCTGCATCATCGTTAATAAACAATTGTTGCTTCGGATCGAAGTTTAATACAGAGCGGTTCAAGCGAAGTCCACAGGTACCCATATTGACTAATGTACAACTATGATGACCGTTTTCTTCGTTGAGGGCAAACTTCTGGCGCGTGCGGACACAGTCTAGGAAGTCTGTTCTTTGTGGTTCTGGGTCAGGATATTCGGCTAGCTTATTCATGATGTCAGGAATAGTGCATTGGAATCCTTTGTAAACTTTGCCTAATGGTCCTTCGATATACGGAGTGTTGCCTTTACTTTCGAATCCTTCTCCTTCGAGAACGATTTGGCAACCGTCATCATAAGTATAGGTAATCTTGTGCCAAATACCAACAGCATCAGGGTGTTGTTCAGGAGCATCCACTTCAACTTTAACAGGAAGTGTCTTGTCCTTGCCCAACAAATATTGTACAGGGTCGAGGTAGTGCTGTCCCATATCTGTCAAACCGCCACCATCGTAATCCCAATATCCGCGGAATGTCTGATGAACACGGTGAGGATTGTAGGGCTTATAAGGTGCCGGACCTAACCAGAAGTCGTAGTCTAAGCATTCAGGTACTGGTTCAGGATGAAGATTCTCTTTACCTACCCAATAGAACTTCCAGGTAAATCCTGTTGTGCCCGATACGGTTACCTTCAATGGCCAGCCTAATAGACCGCTGTCGACTAGTTTCTTCAGAGGATTAACCGTGGTGCCAAGTCCGTAAAATGTATCGGTGAAACGGAACCATGTATTCAGACGGAAAATTCGATTATAGCGGCGAACAGCTTCAACAACTCGTTTGCCTTCACCGATTGTTCTCGTCATTGGTTTTTCACACCAAATATCTTTTCCTGCTTTTGCAGCTTCAACCGACATGATACCATGCCAATGTGGAGGAGTAGCGATATGAACGATGTCCACATTAGGATCTTTTATCAAATCGCGGAAGTCATGATATGTTTGTAGTGTTTCATTGAACTTGGCTTTCCCAAGTTTCACTCCTTGTTCAAGATGTTCTTTATCAACATCGCAAATAGCTACCAATCTGCATCGGTTGTTGCTGACGAAATGGGAATCACTCTTCCCAATTCCTCCCATACCGATAATTCCACTTGTCAATTGATCACTTGGGGGAATATAATTATTTCCTCCCAATACATAACGAGGTACAATGGTAAAAAGACCGATTCCACCTAACGTCTTCATAAACGTTCGCCTATCTGTTCCCATATTAGTTGTATAATGATTGAATGTTATAATAATAAATTATAGAAGATGTAATATGGTGCTCATAGCTGTTTAGGTAACATAAGGTAGCTCCGTTTGGTAGCCATTTGAACGACATCACATCAACTCTTTTCAATATTATGCAATATTCGCTAAAAATATCGAGAAAAGCAAGTTATTTTAAATAAACTGACGTGCCTCAGATTAAATTATTTAAATTATCTGTAGACATAAAAAAAGGAATACACAGAAGATGTATTCCTTATTTATAAAGATTATTTCAACGAAAATTCGTTAAGATTATTTGTTCGCCTTATTTTATTTTGCTTTTGATGATACAAAATAACCGACAGGTGTATTCATAATGAGCAGTTGATTATCGTCTAAGTTGAGCAGTTTCTTCAGTGCATTCGTATCCATCGAAGCTCTCGGTACAACTGCTAAGTTTGCGGCAGCACAATACAAGCAAATGTTTTCGGTAACGATACCTACGTCGACTGATGCCATGTATTGAGCATGAATGTTCTTTGCATCTCCGAGTTTTGATACGTCAGCGCTCAGAAGAATAGATACTGGTGCCGACTTGACAAAATCTTGTCTGCCTGCTACTAGATTGCGATAATCGCCTTCTGCTTTCAGAATCAAAGACTCATCTTTCGGATTGTATTCGTAAATGCCCTCTTTAATTACGGCATATACTGTTACTTCTTGTCGATTCATGGCAGATGGTGCCGTTCTCTTCATCGTCTCGGGACGGTTATATCCATTTGCAGCCCACAGCAGATTGGATAAATCTTGCTTGTTTAAGTCTTGCCCAGCGAATTCACGTGTTGACTGACGACGGTTATATGTTTGTGCAACCGTTGTCTTTACTTTTGATAAGTCGTGTTTCGGTAAGGTAATGACTTTGTCGGCAGCAGATACAGTAACTGCTGCAATCGCCATAAACAATATACTTAAAGCAATCTTTCTCATCTTTGTTATGTTATTGAGCGATAGCCATCTCGTTGATTAATCGACTGCATCCTCCTAATTTGTCCAAAATGAAGAGGACATAGCGGATATCTACAACGATACAGCGTTGCAGGTTATTGTCGAAACTTATATCACCACTTAGTGATTCCCAGTTGCCATCGAAAGCAGCACCTATAAGTTGTCCGTCGGCATTGAGTACAGGGCTACCTGAATTACCGCCGGTAATATCATTAGTAGTCAAGAAGCATACAGGCATTTCACCGTCAGGCATTGCATAGCGACCGAAGTCTTTATTTTGAATCAGTTCTTTCAGTTTGGCTGGAACAACAAATTCAGGATTCTTCTCATCTTCTTTCTGTAAAACGCCGTCGGTTGTAGTATAGTAACGATTTACAACACCATCTTTAGGATTGTACGATTTAACATTACCATAAGTCAAACGCATTGTGAAGTTTGCGTCGGGATAAGATGGAGTAGGGAGTTTCATCTCGTTTAATCCGCGGATATATTTCTTATGCAACAAACTCAACTTCGTAGCATCCGTATTGCTCTGTCTGAAATTACTTTTATAATAATCGAGGATTGAATTGGCATATAGCAAAGCAACATCTTTGTCGATGGCTTTAATAGTAGGCTTCTTCATGAATGCTTTGAAATTCTCTTCATTGGCGAAGATTGAATTAGAATACATCTCGTCGATAAACTTGTCATAGTTACCTTTATACTTAGTGGCTATAACGTCGTAGAAACTAGGACGTTCGTTGGCGCTGACCATATCTGCGTACAGCGGAATAAGAGCTTTTGCTACATTGCGGTCTACTTCATGGTCATAATCTTTGTTATGAATGCCGTTGTAAACTTCCTGCATTATCTTTAGATCTTTCTGAATAGCAGTGTCGTTCTTTGCTGTGATATCTTTCTTCAACTGATCCATTTTCATTGTTGCTCCTGCAACGGAAGTGAATTCGATACCGCCCAGGAATGTCTCTGAAAAAGCGGTGGCATTGTATTCTTTCTTCATTGATTTAGTTACGATAGAATCAATTCCGGCAACGACACCTTGATATTCTGGTTTATCTTTTGCAAATGCTTCGAAAGCTTTTTCTTGTTTAGCCTTTGTGCCCATTACGTCGTTATCGATAATGGCCTTGTTCATGCCGATGGAGTTCTTCCAATAATTGCTCGACATGGCAAACTTACTGGCGTATTGGATACGGGTCTTATCGCTGGCAGCCATTGCTTTCGAGAGTACATTCTGGCGAGCTTCACGTACTTTGATACGAGGCTCATTTTGAGAATACATTCTGCTCTTTACTTCCGATACTGTGAGATAACGATAAGTTCTTCCTGGAAATCCCATTACCATGGCATAATCACCTTCGTTGACACCTTTCAGAGAAACGGTAAGATACTTCTTAACTTTCAAAGGAACATTGTCTTTGCTGTAGTTAGCAGGTTCTCCATTTTTATCGGCATAAATACGGAACATGGAAAAGTCGCCAGTATGACGCGGCCACATCCAGTTGTCTGTTTCACCGCCGAATTTACCAATTGCTGAAGGAGGTGCAGCTACCATACGGACGTCATTGTAGATTTTATAATAGATAAGGTAGAAGCAGTTACCGGCATAATAAGGTAATATTTCAGCTTCAATATAAGATTTGTCCTTATATTCGCTCTCATCTTTCATTTTCTTGGCCAACTTGCTGCAGTATATTCTGGAAAGCGATTCGGCTTCGGTTATCTTCTTTGCTTTGATATCGGCATTCACGATGTCGGTAACATCAACAATCTTATCAACAAAACGGAATTGAAGTCCCGGAGTAGGAAGTTCTTCGCTCAACGACTTAGCCCAAAAACCGTTTGTCAGATAGTCGTGTTCAACCGAACTGTGCTCTTGAATAGATTCATAGCCACAATGGTGGTTAGTGAGGATAAGTCCGTTCGGTGAGATAATTTCACCTGTACAGCCACCTCCAAAAATACCCACTGCATCTTTCAAAGATACTCCATTAGGGTTGTATATATCTGTGGCATTTAGGCGTAATCCTTGCTTTTTCATCATGTCGATAGAATGCTGTTCCTGCATAATTTGTAATAGCCACATACCTTCGTCTGCGTAAGCACATACACCTACATTCAGCAGAAGAAGGATAAATAGAGAATTGAATAATTTTTTCATTTTGTGTAAAATCGGTTTATTAATTAGGCAAAGATAAGGATACTTTTTGTAACTTTGCAAGTCTTTTAAGATTAAAATAAACATATAAAAGTATGAATGTATCATATAATTGGTTGAAAGAGTATGTCGATTTCGACATGACACCTCAAGAGGTTGCCGATGCTCTTACTTCCATAGGATTGGAAATTGACGGGCTCGAAGAAGTTCAGACTATTAAAGGTGGTCTCGAAGGTTTGGTTATCGGTGAAGTGCTCACTTGCGAAGCGCATCCTAATTCAGACCATTTACATATTACAACAGTGAATGTAGGTACAGAAGAGCCTTTGCATATCGTTTGCGGTGCTCCAAATGTGGCTGCTGGACAAAAGGTGGTTGTGGCAATTGTCGGTACTAAATTGTACGATGGTGACGAATGTATTACCATTAAAAAATCGAAAATCCGCGGTGAGGAATCGTTCGGAATGATTTGTGCTGAAGACGAAATTGGTATCGGTACCGATCATTCAGGTATTATCGTATTACCCGATTCTGCAGTTCCTGGAACTTTAGCCAAGGATTATTACAATATCAAAAGTGACTATGTACTCGAATTGGATATTACACCTAACCGTGCCGATGCCTGTTCACACTATGGTGTGGCCCGCGACTTGTATGCATATCTCGTTCAACATGACCAGAAAACGGCAATACGTAAGCCATCTGTTGATGCTTTTAAGGTTGAAAACCACGATTTAGATATCAATGTCACGATTGAGAACAAAGAGGCGTGTCCTCATTATGCCGGTGTAACTATCAAAGGTGTTACAGTAAAAGAAAGTCCGCAGTGGTTGAAGGATAGGTTGCAATGTATAGGTCTGCGTCCCATCAACAATATTGTCGACATTACCAATTACATTGTTTTTGCTTACGGTCAGCCGATGCATTGTTTCGATGCTGATACTATCAAGGGAAATCAGGTCATCGTAAAGACGATGCCCGATGGTACTCCTTTTGTCACATTGGACAGCATTGAACGTAAACTTTCTGAACGCGATTTGATGATCTGTAATGCGGAAGAGCCGATGTGTATTGCCGGTGTGTTTGGCGGGCTTCAGTCGGGCACTACCGAAACGACTAAAGATGTCTTCTTGGAAAGTGCTTATTTCAATCCTACTTGGGTACGTAAAACCGCCCGTCGTCATGGACTGAGTACCGATGCTTCTTTCCGTTTCGAGAGGGGTATCGATCCGAATGGAGTTGTTTATGCTCTGAAAGCAGCTGCTCTATTAGTGAAAGAGCTTGCTGGAGGTACGATATCTTCAGACATAAAAGATGTATGCTTGGAGCAGCCTCACGATTTTATAGTTGACTTGAAATATGATTATGTCGATACTTTGGTTGGCAAACATATACCTGTCGATACTGTCATTAAACGTATCGTGACGAGTCTTGAGATGAAGATTGTTAAGCAGACTTCCGAAGGACTTACTCTCGCAGTGCCTCCTTATCGTGTCGACGTTCAGCGTCCATGTGACGTTGTTGAAGACATTCTCCGTATTTACGGATATAATAATGTTGAGATACCTACAACATTGAAGTCGAGTCTGACGATAAAGGGCGATAATGACCGTTCTAATAAACTGCAGAACTTGATTGCCGAAGACTTGGTAGGTTGTGGGTTTAATGAAATCATGAACAATTCGCTGACTAAAGCGGCATATTATACTTCATTGCAAAAATTCCCGGCTGAACATTCGGTGAAACTGATTAATCCGTTGAGTTCCGACTTGAGCGTATTGCGTCAAACATTGCTTTTCGGCGGTTTGGAAAGCATCTCACGTAATGTGAACCGGCAAAATGCCAATCTTCGTTTCTTTGAATACGGCAATTGCTATTATTTTGATGAATCGAAACGCAATGCCGAAAAGGTGCTGTCATGCTATTCTGAAGATTATCATTTGGGACTTTGGTTGACGGGCGATAAAGTTGTTAATTCATGGGCTCATCCTGAAGAGAAGACTTCTATCTTCGAAATGAAAGCATATGTTGAGGATGTGTTGAGACGTGCTGGAGTTAATCGTTTTGAGTTGGAGATAAAACCTGCCGACGATGATATATTCGCCCAAGCAATGGAGTTTGTCACTCGTGGCGGCAAACGCTTGGCAGTATTCGGAAGCGTTAACTACACATTGCTTAAGTCGTTTGATATTGCGGGCGACGTATTCTTCGCTGATATAAATTGGAAAGTATTAATGAGTACTGTTCGCAAGTTGAAGATCAGTTATACCGATTTGCCTAAGTTCCCGGCTGTTCGTCGTGACTTGGCCTTATTGCTCGACCATTCCACTACCTTTGCTGAGGTAGAAAAGATTGCTTACGAAACAGAAAGGAAGTATTTGAAAGAGGTGAAGTTGTTCGATGTTTACGAAGGCAAAGGATTAGAGCCCGGCAAGAAGTCGTATGCTGTTTATTTCATTCTGCAAGATGAAAACCAGACACTGAACGATAAGATGATTGATAAAATCATGTCTAAATTGGTTGCTAATCTGACTGCCAAATTAAACGCCACACTGAGATAATAAAAATTATAATATAATTCTACTAAAAATTAGTCCAATGGGAAGAGCATTTGAGTTTAGAAAAGCTAGAAAGCTGAAAAGATGGGGTAATATGGCACGTACATTTACGCGTGTTGGTAAACAAATAGCTATTGCAGTAAGAGCAGGTGGTCCTGATCCTAATAATAATCCGCATCTGCGTGCTATTATAGCTAGTGCAAAGAATGAGAATATGCCGAAAGATAATATTGATCGTGCTATTCGCAATGCAATGGGTAAAGATGAGAGAGATTACAAGGAGATGAATTACGAAGGTTACGGTCCTTTTGGTGTTGCCATTCTTGTAGAGACAGCAACTGACAATACAACTCGTACAGTAGCCAATGTTCGTAGCATCTTCAATAAATTTTCAGGTTCATTGGGCACGATGGGAAGCCTCGACTTCGTATTTACTCATAAGTCTATGTTCACTGTATCGATGAAAGAAGGTCTGAATCTAGATGATTTGATTCTTGAAATGATTGACTTAGGTGTTGATGAAGATTATGATTTGGATGAAGAAGCTGGTGAGCTGACCATTTATGGAAGTCCTAAATCGTTCAATGCCATTCAAACATATCTCGAAAGTAATGGTTTCGAAGTAAAAGGTGCCGAGTTTACACGTATACCGAACGATGTAAAAGATGTAATTCCTGAGCAACGTGAGACTATCGATAAGATGGTTGAACGTCTGGAGGATGATGAGGATGTTCAGAACGTTTACACTAATATGCGTCCTCTCGAAGAAGACGAAGAATAATATAGCGAGAATGAAATATGCTTATCAAACATCTGGAACATGTAGTACGCTGATCCATTTAGATGTAACAGAAGGTATTCTCAATGATGTTTGGTTTGAAAACGGATGCGACGGCAATCTTCAGGGAATCTCTCAATTGATTCGTGGTATGAAGGTTGCCGACGTTATTCAAAAGCTGGAAGGCATTCGCTGTGGAATGAAAACTACTTCTTGCCCCGACCAATTATGCCGTGTCCTGCACGAAATGGGATACTAGGCAAGAATATATATCCATAATTAATCTAAAAAATATTATAAAATATAAAACTCGTATCAATTTACGAAAATAATGCTTATCTTTGCGCCGCAATTGAGAAATTGCATCCAATTAAGTTTTGGGTTTATTATTTTAAGGTTAAACAAATTTGTGTTTTCATTAAAGTACTAGTTAAATTGGTAAAAAGATTAAATTGATGAAAATCATTTTAGGATGATCATTGAAATTAAGAAAGCCAATTGGGCTTTCTTAACAAAGAGGCGGGAAATTCGAGATTGAATTCCTCGTTTTTTGTTTTAAACGATTTCTTCTATCTATCCCATGCTACAAATATATGGATATTTTCATTTTTATTTTCTTAGTTGTGCAGTATTTCGTGCAATCCTGCATTTCATCAATAAAACTACTTGTAGAACCTACTAAATTAAAGGAATGATGAAGAAATTATTGTTACTCGTGTTGTTTTTAACTACTAATCTGTTTGTAAATGCTCAAGTTTCATGGTCAGTTCGTGGAAGTGTTTTCACCAACAACACCAGTTGCCTTGGCAGTCGTTATGGCTTGTCATTGGAGTGTCCCATTACCTCTCATTTTTCTATTCAACCTGCGCTATATCTTCATTTTAAGTATTTTGAAGAGACCAACAGCTATACAAAGACAGTAACCGACGATAGTGGAAAGTCGGTTAAGAGTCATGTCGACAGGGTACACGACTGTAAGGAAACCTATCTCGACTTGCCTATCAATGCCCTCTTTCGAATACCATTGAGAAAGAACAATTCCATTCTCTTGGCTGTAGGACCGTATTTCGGTTATGCGCTAGGAGGAAAGACGAAATATACGCGTACGGTGGATGGTATATCGACGGTCAAGAAATACGGAACTTTCGATAAAGACGGTATGGGTTTGCAGCGGTTTGACTATGGTCTAAATTATGAAGCGCATCTTGAACTCGGGCATTTCGTCTTTGGTCCGTACATGGAGATAGGGATAGCCTCATTGGATGATAATGAGTTATCAAACCCAGTCATTTATCTTTTTACGAGACATAATTTTGCTTGCGGGTTCGAGCTAGGGTACAAGTTTTAGGGTAAATTTGTTTATTCTGCTCTCGGTTTGCATTATCTTTGCTTAAAAGCGAAGAAAAGCTTCACCTCGGCATAAAAACAAATAAATTTGTTTATTCTGCTCTCGGTTTGCATTATCTTTGCTTAAAAGCGAAGAAAAGCTTCACCTCGGCATAAAAACAAATAAATTTGTTTATTCTGCTCTCGGTTTGCATTATCTTTGCTTAAAATATAAACGAGTATTAGCAAATGATAGATTATACAAAATTTCCATCTCCCTGTTATATCATTGAAGAAGACTTGTTGCGTAGGAACTTGGCATTGATTAAGTCTGTCGCCGACAGGGCTGGCGTTGAGATTATTTTAGCTTTCAAGGCATTCGCCATGTGGCGTGCTTTCCCTATCTTCCGAGAATATATCCAGTCGTCGACGGCAAGTTCTTTATACGAGGCTCGGTTGGCATTCGAGGAGTTCGGTAATAGAGCACATACCTATTCGCCCGCTTATCTGAAGAGTGAGTTCTCGGAGCTGATGAAATATAGTCAGAGCATCACGTTCAATTCCTTGTCGCAGTACGAACAGCTCTATCCGCTCATCGACAGGCAATACGATATTACTTGTGGCTTACGAATCAATCCTGAGTATTCGGAAGTACGCACGGCACTTTATAATCCTTGTTCTCCCGGTTCTCGTTTCGGGATAACATCCGATCAGCTGCAGACCTTGCCTGCCGGCATAAAGGGTTTTCATTGTCATTGCCTATGTGAATCGATGCCCGATGAGTTGGAACGAATGTTGCAGCATGTGGAAAAGAACTTCTCAAAATGGTTCCCGCAGTTGATGTGGCTGAACTTAGGTGGCGGGCATTTGATGACGCATAAGGATTACGATACGGAATATCTGATACGTATTCTTGATGGTTTGCACCAACGCTATCCGTGGCTGAAGATTATCTTGGAACCTGGTTCCGCCTTTGCATGGGAAACAGGAGTGTTAAGCAGTGAGGTCGTCGACATTGTGGAGAATCATGGAATACGTACGGCGATATTGAATGTGAGCTTCACCTGTCACATGCCCGATTGTTTGGAAATGCCGTATCAGCCTGCTGTCGTTGGCGCGACGAAGGGAGTAGGAGGGAAGTTTACCTACCGTCTAGGAGGTAATTCGTGTTTGAGTGGAGATTATATCGGCATGTGGTCCTTCGACCATCAGCTGGAAGTAGGCGAAAGAATAGTCTTCGAAGATATGATTCATTATACGACGGTGAAGACAAATATGTTTAATGGCATTCAGCATCCGGCGATAGGACTGTGGACAAGCGAGGGGAAAGCCGTTGTTTACAAAGAGTTTGGCTATGCGGATTATCGTGATAGAATGTGTTGACAGACAGATTATCTGTTTTAACCTATCAAATTTATAAAAATTCTTTTGGCAATATAACAATTTTATTTACCTTTGTAGCCGCAAATGCGGAAATAGCTCAGTTGGTAGAGCACGACCTTGCCAAG